>ENA-OOZR01000480-OOZR01000480.1-human-gut-metagenome-genome-assembly--contig:-NODE-480-length-34911-cov-17.103483_pt1 | contig 34911 bp, 30 predicted proteins | sample MGYA00241045_ERZ501406 | MGnify/ENA primary metagenome ERZ501406 (study PRJEB25962, sample SAMEA2042920) | human gut metagenome | biome: human gut; feature: human-associated habitat; material: faeces...
TTTTGAAGGTATATGAAAAAGAGAAGAGATAGAAAAGAGAGAAGATATTTGCAGGGGCAGATGTCTTTTTTTGCGTTTATAAAAAGAGTCAGCAAGAGAAACTGGTGCATTGACAGAGAAACCACGACCCGATATCATGAAAGGTATGAATGAGAATGATCTCAGAGAGAACGGGAGGGTGCCCATGCTGACCAAAAGACAAAATATGATTATGACCATCATGAACAATCAAAAGGATTGGATCGTAGGAAAAGATCTTGCAAAATTATTGAATGTATCTGATCGGACAATCCGCAATGATATTGCTGCGATCAATGAGTTTTACGCAGATACGATGATTGAATCTAATATCCGGAAAGGATACCGGATTCAGGGAGAAAAAGTAAAAAGATTTATAGAAGAGACAAAAAAGGAAATTCCGGAGACAGGGGAAGAAAGAAGATGGCTGATCCTGAAAACATTGGTGGAGCATAATCAGGTAAATATATATCAGTTAGCAGACCAGATGTGTATTTCAGAGTTTTCACTGGAAAATGATATGAATAAAATCCGAAAATTACTGGACAATTATCAAGGGTTAAAGGTAATCCGTCAAAGTAATATGCTGCAACTTTCCGGAGGAGAACGGGAAAAGAGACATTTATATGAAGAGTTGATCTCCTATAAGATCAGCGGCAATCTGTGGAATTTAAATAAAGTTGCAGAAAATTTTATGCGCTTTGATCTCCTGAAAGTAAAGGAGCTTTTAAAAGATATTTTTGAGGAATTTCATTATCAAATGAATGAAGTAAGGATTCCTACTCTATTGATCCATGTAGGAGTGATTTTGGAAAGAAACTTTGCTTGTCATTTTTTAAAAGAGGATGAAGAGCAGCAGGGGAAATATGGAAGAGAGGAATATGAAATTTCCCGACATTTTTTTGAAAAAATCGGCGCTAGACTGTCTTTACAAGTTCGGGAGGCAGAGATCTGTGATTTTGCCATTTATTTGGAACATGGAAAAAGAAAAGGATATTGTGAAGAAGAACAGCTACAAGGATTAGCTTCGGATTTGGTACAGCATATTATCGTTGAGATTCGGGAACATTTTGATATTGATTTCAGTGAAGATTGTGAATTCAGACTTGGACTGGAAGTACATACAGTTTCCCTATTAAAGAGACACTATGCAAATGTTGAGATTGATCATACATGCCTGGAAGAAGTGAAGAGAAAATACCCCCTCATCTTTGAGATGGGAGTGTGGGTATGCAAGATTATGGAAGAACATTTGAATATCATCATCAGTGAAAATGAGATTTCTTTTATTGCATTACATCTTGGATCCGCATATGAAAGAGCAAATTTAAGACGAAAATACAGATGCTTGTTAATATGTCCTCACAATCAGACAGTAAAGGATTTGTGCATACAGAAAATCGTGAACCGTTTTCAGGATCGTATGGAAATTGTGGGTTGTATGAGCTATTTTGAAGAATCACTTATCAGGGAGAAAAATCTCGATTTGATACTGACGACACAACCGGTGGCACATGCTCTGGATATTGAGACAACAGAAATATCTATGTTTTTTGCTCATACAGATGAAGCAGCTGTTTTTCAGACATTGAATAGATTAGATCAGATCCGTTATAGAAATAATTTTCAGTTTTTTATTTTGAATCTGATCAGAGAAGAGTTTTTTACAGCAAATATGGCAGTAGAAGAACCGGAAAAGATTATATCGGATATGTGTGATAAACTGTATGCCCGTGGGTATGTAAAAGAAAATTTTAAGGAGGGAGTACTGAAAAGAGAACGTCTTTCTCCAACATCTTTTTTTCATGGTTTTGCAATACCGCACAATATGTCTCATCAGGAGACAATTCATTCTGCAATCAGCACTGCAATTTTAAAGCAGCCGGTCCAATGGGGGAGTTATGAGGTGCGGTTTGTACTGTTGTTGGCAATCACAGAAGAAAATAGAAATTTTTTAAAGATTTTCTTTGACTGGCTGGATGATATCGTTTCCAATCCTGAGAAATTTGCGAGACTTTTGGAAGTTCAGGATTATCAGAGCTTTGTGAATACACTTTTGTAAGGGGCAGCATGTTTCTAAAAACAGACAGCATTTCCTAATACTAGGAAGAAACATTGGAAGAAAATAAAAAAATCTACGATATACTTTAAGTAAAGGTTAGGAGGTGCAGAAGATGGAAGAACTTGAGCTGGTTTGTTTTCAGATTATTTCTTTTGCGGGAGAAGCGAGAAGTGCTTATATGGGAGCGATTCAAACAGCAAAACAAGGAAACTATGAAGAGGCGGAGAAGTTGATCAAAGAGGGTGGAGATGCATTTTTGCAGGCACATAAGGTTCATGCAGATCTGATCCATAAGGAAGCCGCCGGAGAGATGGAGCAAACACCAAATTTATTGTTGATTCATGCGGAGGATCAGTTGATGGCAGCGGAGACGTGCAAGATTCTGGCAGTGGAATTGATGGATGCTTACAGACGAATTTCCATTTTAGAAGCAAAAGAAGCATAAAAGAGAGGAAAAAGATATGAAAAAAGTGTACTTATTTTGTAGTGCAGGGATGTCAACAAGTATGCTGGCTGCAAAGATGCAGGAAGTTGCAAATTCACACCAATTAGATATGGAAGTCGCAGCATTTCCACATGAGCAGATCGGAGAGATAATCGCAGCAAAACATCCAGATTGTATTTTGCTCGGACCACAAGTGAAATATCTGTACGATCAGACAGTGAAAGAATATGGAAAGACAGGAATTCCGATTGCAGTGATCGATTCAGGTGATTATGGAATGATGAATGGAGAGAAAGTTTTAAAAACTGCAATCAAAATGATGAGAGCAGTTGGGAAATAAAAGAGTAAACGGAGAGGCAAAGGATATATACTTATGAAAAAATTCACAGGTTTTTTGGAAAAATATTTATCTCCTTTGGGGGCGAAACTGGGTAATCAAAGACATTTGCAGGCATTGTCAAATGGTATGATGATGACACTGCCATTGCTTGTCATTGGTTCTATTTTTATGATCTTGAATAATCCTCCGATTAATTTAGAAACGGTAGATATGAATACAACCAATCTTTTTATCCGTTTTTTAATTAATTGGAAAGAGTGGGCAGTAGCAAACAGCGAATGGATTCTTGCGCCATATAATATGACGTTTGGAATGCTGGGATTGATGACTGCATTTTCGGTTGCCTATTGTTTGGCAAAGAGTTACAAGATGAATGCGGCAGTCAATGGTATTATGTCAATGTCTGTATTTTTACTTGTATGTTCCAAAGTGGTTCAAGTTCCGGTGGGAGAAGATGCTGCGATTTCAGCAATTACATCCCAGTATTTGACAAGTGATGGATTGTTCATTGCATTAGTGTTGAGTTTTGTATGTGTTGAGATTAACCGCATGGTGGACAAACTGGGAATTAAGGTTAAATTTCCAGCATCGGTACCAAGTATGGTTGCCACATTTGTAAACTCATTGCTTCCACTTTTTGTAAATATTGTTATTGTATATGGCATCAATCTGATTTTAATCTCTTTGATCGGAAAATCTATTCCAGAGGCGATCATGAGCTTACTTACACCTGCGATCGATGTCGGAAATAATATCTGGGTGTATGCCGGAATCATTATGTTTTCAAATATTTTATGGTTTTTTGGTATCAATGGAACATCTGTTGTATTTTCAATCGTATTTATGATTGGACTTGCTGGAACAGGAGCAAATGCAGCTCTTGTAGCAGAAGGGCTTGCACCGACCAATCCGATGAACCTTCAGTTATTCCGCTACGCAATGCTCGGAGGAGCCGGAGGAACACTCGGTTTGATCTTACTGATGTGGAAATCAAAATCCGCAAAGCTGAAATCGCTTGCACGAATCTCTATTGTACCGGGAATCTGTTCCATCAATGAGCCGATTACATTTGGAGTGCCGATGACTTACAATCCAGTTCTTGCAATTCCATATATTTTCACACCATCTATTTGTGTTGTACTTGGATATTATGCGCAGGTATTTGGATGGATTACACCAGGATATGTTGCAGACCCTTCCTTTATTCCATTTTTTATCCAAGGATGGATGTCCGGAATGGATTTTAGAAATGTAATTTTTATGTTCTTATGTATCGCATTGAGTGTGCTGATTTATTACCCATTCTTTAAGGTATATGAAAAACAGGCAGTAGAGAAAGAAACAAAAGAGGCCGAAGAGGAGGATGATTTCGAATGGTAAAAAAGACAATGTATGATCCGTGGCAGTCGATCACAACACGGAATGGATATTGTTGTGATGAAGTGATTTCTGCATTACAGAAGAGTATCCGACGTGCAAATGAAGAAGACGCATGCAAGTTCGCATATGAGTTGTATATTACATCACCGGAGTTAGAAGAGAAGATGTGGAGACGACTCCTTACGATTTCCGTAGAAGATATTGGAATGGGAAATCCGATGGCGGCAGTTGTAGTGAACAGTCTGTTCCAAATGAGAAAAGAATTTGACTATGCAGACGGAGACCGCCCGATCTACTTTATTCATGCGATCCGGTATCTCGTTCAGTCACAGAAAGACAGATCCAGTGACTTACTCAAAAATATCTGTATCAAAGGATTTGCCATGGGAGAGCTTCCGGAGATTCCGGATGTGGCTTTGGATAAACATACACGCCGCGGACAAGAGATGGGAAGAGATTCCTTCCACTTCCTTCATGAGGCAAGTAAAGTAATCCCACAGGCAGAAATTGACAATGATTATAAAGAACGGTATGAAGAAATGTTAAAACGCTATGATCCTGAGAACGTATCACCTACAACATTTAAGTTCAATGGATGGCAGTTTTAGGCAGATGAGAAGTGTGAAAAACAGGCTCATGCAGCTCCTATTCTTCATCTGAAACTAGGAATCTCTCGTAGAACCTTATGCTTTTTGGCATCTCGTGTTCTATGGGAGATTTTTAGTTTTGAGTTCTCTAGATATAGAAAATATGTATAAGTATATTAACTTTATTGATTGGACGGAATATTTTTTCAGAGTTAAAATGGAAGCGTACATGTGGAAACGCATATGAGTATATTGAGAGGAAAGGTAAGAGGAAAAGATGAAAAAGAAAATGGTAAGCATTTTGCTTGCGGCATTACTTGCAGTGTCGACGTTTGCAGGATGTGGTGGAAATGACAAAGCACAACAAGCAAGTAGTAGTGCAGGAAAAGAAGAGGGAGAAAAAACATTTGTTCTTCCAATTAATACAAATGCAGTTGCATCTATTACGCCATATAATGTGTATGGAAGTGATGATTTATTGATTGCATCTTCTCCATGTTTTGATCCACTATTTATTATTAATAAGGATGAAACGAGATGGTATCTTGCAGAAAGTTTGGAACCTACATCAGAGGACGGCTGCCATTATCAGTTGAAATTAAAAGAGGGATTGAAGTGGCATGATGGAGAAGCAATTACTGCAGATGATGTAGTATTTACGGTGAATGCATTGCTGGAACCTACAAATGGAACAGATCCAAGCAGTGTTTGCTATAACGGAAAGGCAATTGCAGTTACAAAAGTAGATGATCTCACTGTAGATATTACATTGCAGGAGCCATTTAGTGCGTTTGAAACAGAATTTGGAAGAATTCAGTTATTTCCAGAGCATGTCTTTGATGGAAATGTAAAAGTAAAAGACAATACAGAAGCGCTGAATAAGGGAATTGGTTCAGGTCCATTTAAACTTAAGGAAAATAATGAAGGTGAAAGTATCGTATATGAGCGCTATGATGATTATTACAGAGGGAAAGCTGATTTAGATCAGGTAATCGTCAAAATGATGCCGGATGAGAGCGCACAGGAAGCCGCACTTCAGAGTGGGGAACTGTCAATGATGCGTATTACAAATCCAACAAAGTTGGAAAAGTATGAGAAAGATGATAATTATACCGTATATAATATTCCAGAGGGACGTCTGAATTATATGGCATTTAATTATCAGAGTCCGCTTATGAAAGATATGGATGCAAGAAAGGCAATCTGTCTTGCGTTGAATGTCGATGAGATTATTACTGGTGCCTATGGCTCAGAAGAGCTGGCAATTCCGGCAAAGAATTTCTGTTCTCCAGAAAACTTATATTATAATGATGAGATGAAAGGCTATGAGCAGAATATCGAAGAAGCAAAAAAACTTGCAGAAAAATCAGGATTGAATGGAAAAACATTACATTATATTTACAATCAAAATCGTCCAAATATGAAAGAAACAGCGCAGATTGTGCAGCAGCAGTTAAAAGAAATCGGAGTCGAAGTTGAGATTGAAGGAATGGACGGCTCGGCATTCTTCCCACATTTGTTTGCAGCATGGATAACAGGAGAAACAGTGGAAGATACTTCATGGGATCTTGCTTCCAATGGTATGGATCAGATGAATGCAGACCCAGCAACAAAAATGACTGGTTGGCAGGGAGAACTTGTTGAGAACGGATTCTATGTAAGTCCGGAAACAAAGACATTTTGGAAGGAAGCATCACAGTCACTTGATCTGAAAGAGAGAGAGACAAAGTATAAAGATCTTCAGGAGCAGATGAATGAAGATTATGCAATGTACCCGATGGCAAACACAAACTATGTAATTGTTGCCAGAAAAGAGTTCAAAGGATTGGATGAAATTAAGAGAGTTCCGATTTTTGAGGATTATCTGAAGATTACAATGGAATAATGTATGCAAAAAGAGGCTGTCGTGAAATAAGATGTCTATATATTAGGAATGGTATATAGGCAAGGTAATTTGATATTTTGCGCCGGTCTCTTTTTAGAAGAGATACAGATGAGGTGAGAAGACTGTGAAAAGTTATATTTTAAAGCGTTTTTTACAATTAATACCGGTAGTGATACTGGTAAGTATTTTTTCTTATCTGATTATTCAGGCAGCGCCGGGGGATCCAATAGATAATTATTCGAAACCTGGTATGACAAAAGAACAGATAGAAATTATCAAAAAAGAGTATCATTTAGATGGAAATATTGTGGAACAGTATTTAACATGGGCAGGTCATGTTCTGCGAGGAGATTTTGGAACATCCATCTCACAGAACAGACCAGTGGCACAGATGATCGGCGAGAGACTTCCAGCAACACTTCTTCTGATGGGAACATCACTCTTGATTTCTTTGGTGGCAGCGATTCCTCTTGGATTGTGGGCAGGAATGAAGAAAAACAAGATGGCAGATAATGTCATCGGAATTTTATCATATATAGGGATATCAGTTCCGCCATTTTGGCTTGCAATGATTTTTATCATTTTGTTTGCGTTAAAATTTCAGATTTTCCCAAGTGGAGGGATGCGAAGTGTCAATGTGAATACAACAGCGGATCTTCTAATGCATCTTGTTCTTCCAGCTATTGTATTGAGTTTGAATAATATGGCTGTATTCACAAGATATATCCGCGCAAATACTATCTCGCAGCTGGAGGAAGATTATGTACTGACAGCAGTTTCAAAAGGAACAAATAAAACGAAGGTATTGTTCAGACATGTGTTAAAGAATTGCCTTCTTCCAATTATTACACTGGCGGGAATTAATATTGCAGGGCTTGTGTGCGGATCATTTGTTGTAGAAACTGTGTTTTCCTGGCCGGGAATTGGAAGACTTGCGATGGATGCAGTAAATGCCAGAGATTATCCAATTATTATGGGATTTACGATGTTCTCCTGCATCATACTCTTGCTTGGGAATTTTTTGGCAGATATTTTGTATGCGGTGGCAGATCCTAGAATCAGACAAGGAATGAGGAAGAGAAATGGATAAAGAAATGCTATATACAATCAATCAGGATAGTTTTAAACGAGTAGAGAAAAAGAAAGAAAAAGAGTCCGTGATATATGAGCGAGGCTTGTTTTCAGATGCAATACGTTCTCTGAGAGAGAATAAACTGGCAATGTTCTGTGCAGTACTTTTAGGGCTGATTGTGATTCTTTCTATCCTTGCACCTCTTAGCCCTTATGATCCTGATGCACAGAATGTGACACAGAAACTACTTAAGCCGTCAGCAGAGCACTGGTTTGGTACAGATGAACTTGGAAGAGATTATTTTACAAGAGCATTATATGGTGGAAGGATTTCCCTTTCTGTTGGGTTCCTATCCATGCTGCTTTCGACAATACTTGGAACAGTGATTGGAACAGTTAGTGGATATATGGGAGGAAAAGTTGATATATTTCTTATGAGATTTACAGATATTTTTATGTCAGTACCAAGTTTTTTATTAATGGTAGTCATAAATACACTGTTTCCTCCGAAGGTATATTTTATGATTATTATTCTTGGATTGTTTGAGTGGTGTCAGATTGCACGAATTACAAGGGCGGAAACATTGTCCTTGAAAGAAAGAGATTTTGTGCTTGCAGCAAAGCATCTTGGAGCAAGGCATTGGCAGATCATATTTGGACACATCATTCCTAATATGAGTTCTTCGATCATTGTTGCAGGAAGTCTTGCAGTAGCACGTGCCATACTGACAGAGTCAGCTCTCAGTTTTATGGGAATTGGAGTACAACTTCCGAAAGCATCGTGGGGAACAATGCTTCAAGGGGCGCAGACCTACATTATGGACGTTCCTACATTGGCTGTATTTCCAGGAATCTTTATTGTATTGACCGTATTTAGCTTCAATATTCTTGGAGATGCACTTCAAAATGCATTGGAACCAAAAAGAATGAAGTAGTGGGGGGAAGCGGAATGGAAAAAATTTTAGAAATTCAGGATTTGAGAGTTTCTTATCATACTTATGCAGGAGAAGTTCAATCTGTCAGAGGCGTATCTTTTTCTATAGAAAAGGGAGAAACACTTGCAATTGTTGGGGAATCAGGATGTGGAAAATCCGTTACGGCAAAGACAATTATGGGGTTGGTCATGACACCACCAGGGGAAATCAAAGAAGGAAGCCAGGTTATTTATCGTGATAAAAATATTTTGGAACAGTCAGAAAAGGAATGGGAAAAGTATCGCGGGGCAAAATGTTCGATGATTTTTCAAGATGCCCTGACGGCATTGAATCCGACAATGAATATTGGCAAACAGATTATGGAAAATATCACAAATCATTATAATGTGTCAAAAAAAGATGCGAAAGAGCAGGCAGAAAAAATGCTCGAACTTGTTGGAATTCCGGATCCGGCACTTTGTTTAAAAAAATATCCGCATGAATTATCGGGAGGAATGAGGCAGAGGGTAATGATTGCAATTGCATTGTCAGGAAAACCGGAAGTACTCATTGCAGATGAACCAACGACGGCACTTGATGTGACAATTCAGGCGCAGATTATTGATCTCATGAAGGATATTCAAAAGAAATTAGGAACAACCATTTTATTGATCACGCATGATTTGGGAGTAGTAGCAAATATTGCAGACCGGATTGTTGTTATGTATTCAGGAAAAGTCATGGAGAAGGGAACTTGTGAAGAAATATTTTTTGGACATAGACACCCATATACATGGGCGCTTTTAAATGCGGCTCCAAGTTTGGAACTGGAAAGGAAACAACAATTATTTTCTATAGAAGGAACACCTCCCGATCTGATTCATCCACCAAAGGGGTGTCCATTTGCAGAGCGATGTAAGTATTGTATGAGTATCTGTACAGAGGTGGAGCCTCCAGAATATGAGTTTGAAGATGGACATAAAGCATGCTGCTGGCTGTATCATCCGCAGTCAGAATATCGGGAAATTGATTTTTCCAAGGAGGAATTGTGATGGACAAAAAAGAAGTATTGATGGAAGTAAAACATCTGAAAAAATATTTCAAAATAGATGCAAAGCATATATTGAAAGCGGTAGATGATGTTTCATTTTCTATTTATCGAGGAGAAACCTTGGGGATTGTAGGTGAATCAGGCTGTGGAAAGACAACATGTGGAAGGACTTGTATTGGAGTGTATCAGGCCACAGATGGAGAAGTGCTTTATCGAGGGAAAAATATTTATAAAATGAAACCAGCGGAGAAACGTGAATTGACAAAACATGTGCAGATGATTTTTCAGGATCCATATTCTTCTTTAGATCCGAGAAAAAAAGTACATGATATTATTGCAGAAGGAATGCGTATTCACAAAATGGTGCATTCAAAAGAAGAAGAAAAAAAAGCAGTACAGAAACTTCTGCAGCAGGTAGGTTTAAATCCCGAGCATGCCATAAGATATGTTCATGAATTTTCAGGTGGCCAGAGACAGCGGATCGGAATTGCCAGAGCACTTGCAGTCAATCCTGAATTTTTACTTTGTGATGAGCCGATTTCTGCACTGGATGTATCTGTGCAGGCTCAAATTGTCAATTTGCTTGTAAGACTGCAAAAGGAAAGAGGACTCACAAGTATGTTTATTGCGCATGATTTATCGATGGTCAAACATATTTCAGATCGAATCGGTGTTATGTACCTTGGTAATCTTGTAGAATTGGCTAATTCAGAAGAATTGTATCAAAGGCCATTGCATCCGTATACAGAGGCCTTACTGTCAGCGATTCCACTGCCAAATCCGAGAAGTGAAAGAGAAAGGAAAAGAATTCGGCTTAAAGGAGAAGTGCCGAGTCCAATAGATCCGCCTCAAGGATGCCATTTTTGTAATCGTTGTCGTTATGCAGAAGAAATATGTCATAAAAATGTACCAGAATTTCAGGAAGTGGAAGAAGGACATTTTGTAGCGTGTCATCGGTATCAGAAAGAACTGTGCTAAAAGAAAGGGAAAGGTGGTTGCGTGAAAAAGAAGGGAATATGCGGGATGTGCCCGGATAAGTGTGATGTGGTAGTAACGATTAATGATGGGAAAATCACAAGAGTAGACCCGGATCAAGATTCCCCTAGAGGAAGAGTATGCAAAAGAGGAGCAATGGCACCAAAGATTATTTATTCTGAAAAGAGGATCAGAACACCATTGATACGGGATGGAGAGAGAGGAAGTGGAAAATTTAGGAAGGCTACATGGGAGGAAGCATGGGATGTCGCAGCGGAAGGATTTCGGAAGGTCTATGAAAAATATGGAGCAAGGGCACTTGTCAGTTACATTGGAGGAAGTGGGAGAGAAGATGCTATTATGAGATGCTTTCGCGGAAAAGATGCATTTTTCTCACAGTTAGGTTCGCCAAATGATATGGGATGTGGATCGATATGTAATGTTTCTTCCAATTTTATTACCCCAGTGACGACCTATGGGTTGCCTACTTTTCAGATTGTACAGGATATTGAACACAGTGAAGTTGTTTTTGTATGGGGGAAAAATTCTAAAACAGATTCGGGTCCATTATTTACACTTCAGGCAATCAAGGAGGCAAAGAAAAGAGGTGCGGTACTAGTTGTAATCGATCCGCGAGGAGAGGGAATGGCAGAGATGGCAGATTATTGGATTCCAATTGTGCCGGGATCAGATGGGGCGCTGGCGATTGCAATGTTGAAATTAATTGTGGAAGAAGAGTGGTATGATAAAGAGTTTGTAGAAAACTATACAAGAGGATTTGGTGAGTTTTCAGTTTATCTAAAAAGTGTCACTCTAGAAGAAATGTCAGGATATTGCGGAGTTTCTGTTGAGCAGATTCGGAATCTTACAGAGTTATTTATGAGTACTGAGAAAATATCGCTTGTATCGTATACTGGATTAGAGTATCAGCTCAGCGGGGTACAGAATAACCGGGCAATTCAGACCTTGTGGGCGATTACAGGAAAATTGGATGTAGAAGGCGGCATTTGCTTTGCGGCAGAGAACGCAGTAGTAATGGAAATGCAGGAAATGAGAGGAAAGGAAAGAGCAGTGGGGGCAGAAAAATATCCTCTTTTTTCACGATTGACTGGGAGTGGGCAGTTTGTAGAAGTACCCAAAGCAGTCTTGAGAGATGATCCATATCCGGTAAGGGGGATGCTGATTACAGCCTCTTCTCCGGCTGTGACTTATCCGCAGCAGAATTTGTGGCATGAAGTGTATAAAAAATTGGAATGTCTTGTTGTCTTGGATCGGTTTATGACAGAGGATGCAAAATATGCGGATGTAATTTTTCCAGCAACCACTTTGTTTGAAAATCAGTCGGTTGTAGCTATTCCCGGAGGAATACGGATGCGTAACCGATTGGCAGAACCGGTGGGGGAGGCAAAAAATGATGTGTTTATTTTGCAGGGAATCGCAGAGCGACTTGGATTTGGGGAATGTTATCCAAAAACAGACGAAGAACTAGAATTGTGGATGGTAGATGGGGATGTTCAAAAATTGAATTTCCTGAAAGAAAATGAGTATGGAATTGTGAAACAGCAGCAGTTGAAATATCAAAAGTATAAAACCGGAGAGCTCAGACAAGACGGGAAGCCTGGATTTCCAACTCCATCGGGGAAATTTGAAATCAGTTCCGTTCATATTGAGGAATGTGGTTATGAAGGATATCCAAGATATGAAGACATCCGCTCGATCAAGGAGCTGGGATCCAAGGAAGAGTATCCGCTGATGCTTACGACCGCAGCGAGAAATGGTGTACGTTTTAGTTCTTTTGGACCAGTGATACCCGAGATTGCAGAGATGGAACCGGTCCCAACAATTGATATTGGGAAAAATGATGCTGAGAAATATGGGGTGAAGGATGGAGAAACTGCAGAAATTGAAACAGTATTTGGCAAGCAGCAGTTTATAGTAAGAATCTGCAAGATGGCAGAAGGGTGTATACATATTGCTTACGGTGCTGGAAGCAGCTATATGGAAGGTGAGTGGAAGCGACATAATGTCAATGATATATGCAGTATGGAATATAGTGATCCACTCTCAGGATTTTTGACATTTAAATCACTTCCGTGCAGGATCAGAAAAGTGGAAACCAATGATGTTTATAAAAAGTCGAAAGAAATTTAGAAGAATTTAGGAGAAAGTAAAATGGAGCGTTTTGAAAAAGGAATCAATCGAAAAGGGACAAATTGTGTCAAGTGGGATGTTCCGTTTGTGACAGAAGGAGTGCAACCTATGTGGATTGCGGACATGGATTTTGAGGTGGCTCCGGCGATCACAGAAAATCTGAAGAACATAACATCTCAGGGAGCATTTGGATATCAGTTTTTATCTGAGAACTATTATCAGTCGATTATCAACTGGATGGAGCGGAGACATAGATATAAGGTAGCGCGTGAAGAAATTTGCTATGTGCCAAATGTAGTACTGGGATTGTCTTTTGCAGTGCAGGCAGTGTCAGAACCAGGAGATGAGATTATCATACAGACACCGGTATATGGACCATTTTTCCGTGTAGTGGAAGATAATCAAAGAGTGCTTGTGGAGAGTAAGCTGAAAGAAGAAAATGGATATTATACTATGGATATGGAGGATTTTGAACGGAAGATTACACCTAAGACGAAGGCAGTCATTTTATGCAACCCGCATAACCCATCTGGTAGAGTATGGACAAAAGAAGAGCTGGAGCAGTTGGCAGAAATCTGTATGCGCCATCATTTGTACATTATTTCTGATGACATTCATTGTGAGTTGGTAAGAGCAGGGCAGAAACACACATTTATCAGTTCCCTTTCGGAAGAAGTGAGGAGGAGATCTATTATTTGTACATCGCCATCGAAAGCATTCAATCTGGCGGGAATCCATGTGGCAAATTGTTTTATATCAGACGAAGAGTTGCGTGGAAAATTTATGGAGATTGCAGAAAAATCACATGCAGCAGAGAGTAATGCATTTGTAGAGGCAGCTTTGCGTGGTGCTTATGATGAGTCAGAAGAATGGCTGTTAGCACTCAATGATTATCTGGATCAAAATATTGACTATTTTGTATCTTACATAGAAAAAGAAATTTCAGGCATTAAAGTAAGAAGACCGGAGGGAACCTATTTGGTATGGGCGGATTGCCGAAAGCTTGGAATAAAAGAAGAGAGAGTCCGTGAGTTCCTGCTGGATACATGTAAGATTGCAGTGAATGATGGTGAATTTTTTGGAAAAGAAGGGCGAGGATTTGTACGCTTTAATTTAGCATGCCCATTGTCGCAGATAAAAGGTGCATTGGAAAATTTGAAGAAAGGGATAGAAACTCTTTAAAAGGGAATGACAGAATCATCAAAAAGAGATGATTTGCAAAGTAAATTTTTAAAATATAAGAAAACTGGAGAAGAAAAAGATGTAGTTTTAAAATTCTTTCTCCATGAATTTCCGAGAGAGGAGATTTATGGACAAAGAAGGGAAAGGCTACATCTTTTCCTTGTTTTGAGATGGGCTGCTATGCGTTTTCTATTTTGCTTATGACCTCATTTACATCGAAGGTCATCGTTCCGTCTTCCAGCACAAAGAGTGGGACTCCAACGCCACCCTTTTCCTTTACTGCATCAAACATTGGATTGGTATCACGGATTTTTAAGAAGCGTTTGAGATTCCCGATGCTGTCAGAAAATTCAAGAAAGAGATAGCGAATCCCTTTTGCATCAAGCAGCGCTTTTGCATCTACACAGTCTTTACAAGTGTCTGTTCCATAAATGACAAGTTTCAATTTGTTTCCTCCTGCTAGTAGTTGAGATTGTCTTGAACGGCAAAAGTTTGCCATACAAAGGTTTACTGTTTCTATATCAGTATAGCATAATCTGGAAAAGGAATTACTCATTTTGTGAGAAAATTTATATAGTATGGGTTGGTCTTGCTGGGGAAAAGTGGAAGAGTTCGAATTATTTTTAACAATAAAAAAACGCTTGTGAAAACCAATTTGCTTTTTGCGTGTGAAATGCACAAGAAAAAGATAGAGAAAACAATCATTTTCGTCAAAATATAAGAAAAACAATGATAGTTAAAAAAATATCAATTTTTCTATTGACATTTTTTTAACGAGAAAATATACTAGGGGATGTAGAAAAGAATTTACTTAACTCATTTACAGGAGGAAAAATTGGTATGGCAAAGAAAAAAGAAGTAGTACCAGCAATTATTGACAGTGTAGAAGCTCTTACAGCAAAAATGGAAGCAATGCGTGAAGCACAGAGAGAATTTGCTACATTTACACAAGAGCAGGTAGATAAAATCTTTTTTGAAGCAGCTTTGGCAGCAAATAAAATGCGTATCCCATTAGCAAAAATGGCAGTAGAAGAAACTGGAATGGGAATCGTTGAAGATAAAGTAATTAAAAATCACTATGCAGCAGAATATATTTACAATGCATATAAAGATACAAAAACATGTGGTGTGATTGAGGAAGATAAAGCATTCGGAATCAAGAAGATCGCAGAGCCAATTGGTCTTGTTGCAGCGGTTATTCCGACAACAAACCCAACATCTACAGCAATCTTTAAGACATTGATTTCCTTAAAGACAAGAAATGCAATCATCATCAGCCCACATCCACGTGCAAAAGCAGCTACGATCGCAGCAGCAAAAGTAGTTTTAGATGCAGCTGTAAAGGCAGGAGCACCGGAAGGAATCATCGGATGGATCGATGTACCATCACTGGAGCTTACAAATGAAGTTATGAAAAATGCAGACATCATCCTTGCAACAGGTGGTCCTGGAATGGTAAAAGCAGCTTACTCTTCAGGAAAGCCGGCACTCGGAGTTGGAGCTGGTAACACACCGGTTATCATCGATGACACAGCAGATGTGAAGCTCGCAGTAAACTCTATCATTCATTCAAAGACATTTGATAATGGTATGATCTGTGCTTCAGAGCAGTCTGTGACAGTTCTGGAAAAAGTATATAAAGAAGTGAAAGAAGAATTTGCATACAGAGGATGCTATTTCCTCAAAAAAGATGAGATTGAAAAAGTTCGTAAGACAATCATCATCAACGGTGCATTAAATGCAAAAATTGTAGGACAGTCTGCTCACACAATCGCAGCATTGGCAGGAGTGGATGTTCCGGAAGATACAAAGATTCTGATCGGTGAAGTAGAATCTGTAGATATCTCAGAAGAATTTGCACACGAGAAATTATCTCCGGTACTTGCAATGTACAAAGCAAAGACATTTGACGAAGCGATCGCAAAGGCAGAGCAGTTAGTAGCTGACGGTGGATATGGACATACAGCTTCCATTTATGTACACCCTGCAGAGACAGAGAAGCTTGCAAAACATGCAGCAGCTATGAAGACATGCCGTATCCTTGTCAACACACCTTCTTCTCAAGGTGGAATCGGTGATCTTTACAACTTCAAATTAGCTCCGTCTCTTACATTGGGATGTGGTTCTTGGGGAGGAAATTCTGTATCTGAGAACGTAGGAGTAAAACATTTGATCAACGTGAAGACAGTTGCCGAGAGGAGAGAAAACATGCTTTGGTTCAGAGTTCCTGAAAAAGTTTATTTCAAAAAAGGATGTATGCCGGTTGCTCTTGATGAACTGGGAACAGTGATGGGCAAAAAGAAAGCATTCATCGTAACAGACAGCTTCTTATACCACAATGGATATGTAAAAGGTATTGAAGAAAAATTAGATGAAATGGGAATCCAGCACACATGCTTCTATGAAGTAGCTCCAGACCCGACACTGGAATGTGCAAAAGCAGGTGCAGCAGCAATGACAGCATTCCAGCCAGATGTGATCATCGCTCTTGGTGGTGGATCAGCAATGGATGCCGGAAAGATTATGTGGGTAATGTACGAACATCCAGAAGCAGACTTCCTTGATATGGCAATGCGTTTCATGGATATCCGTAAGAGAGTATATACATTCCCGAAAATGGGAGAGAAGGCTTACTTCGTTGCAATCCCGACATCTTCAGGAACAGGTTCTGAGGTGACACCATTTGCAGTTATCACAGATGAAAAGACTGGAGTAAAATATCCATTAGCAGACTACGAATTATTACCGAAGATGGCGATCATCGATGCTGATAATATGATGAGCCAGCCAAAAGGACTGACAAGTGCTTCCGGTATTGATGCACTTACACATGCATTAGAGGCATATGCATCTATCATGGCAACAGACTATACAGATGGTCTTGCATTAAAAGCAATGAAAAATATCTTCAAATATTTACCATCTGCTTACGAAAACGGAGCAAACGATCCGATCGCAAGAGAGAAAATGGCAGATGCTTCCTGCATGGCAGGTATGGCATTCGCAAATGCATTCTTAGGAGTATGTCACTCAATGGCACACAAATTAGGAGCATTCCACCACTTACCACACGGTGTTGCAAATGCGTTACTGATCAACGAAGTAATGAAATTCAATGCAACAGACGTGCCTACAAAGATGGGAACATTCTCTCAGTATCAGTATCCACACGCATTAGAAAGATATGCAGAATGCGCTAGATTCGTTGGCGTTGTAGGAAAAGACGACAAAGAAACATTTGAAAAATTCCTTGAGAAGATCGATGAATTAAAAGCAGCAGTTGGAATCAAAAAGACGATCAAAGAATACGGAGTAGATGAAAAATACTTCCTGGATACATTAGATGAAATGGTAGAACAGGCATTTGATGATCAGTGTACAGGTGCAAACCCAAGATATCCACTGATGAAAGAAATCAAAGAAATGTACTTAAGAGTTTACTACGGAAACTAATTTCAGGAAAGATAGTAGTAGCTACCTAGTTAGGGAAAAAGAAGACGTAAGGCTGAAAAGGGCATTAGAAAAAGACAGGAGGACTGACGAAAGTCAGTGTCTTCTGTCTTTTTTGTGATTATTGCTGTTCAGCTTTCATGGCGTGATATCCAATCCAAACAGTCCAAACATATGCCAATGTTTTTGGGATCATCAACATTCCAATGATAGGCACAAGATCGGCAAATAATACAACAGGCAAATAAAACCCAAAGCTAATGACGATTGTCAGCCACATATTTTTGAATAGTTTATCGTTTTGCTCTCTAGAACTTTTATAAAATAGATAAATAATAATAAGACCCATAATTGTGAAAGGAATATTTCTATAAATTCCCCACGATAATGGAGATGCTGAACTTGTCCAGGCATTCTGTGGAAACAGACACAGGACAATTCTAGCTATTGCCATACCATATACGAATATAGTATAGATATTTTTCACTTTTACATGGTATCTGATTCGCCAAATATAATATAGAATGATATAAAATACGGTCATTGTGATAGAGGTAATAAATTTACCTGTTCCCAATGCAACTGTGAAGTTATCTAATCCTGTTGTACATAATGCAACTGCTCTCGGAACCAGGTGAAATGCATCTCCGAATCCTAATACAACTGCCATAATTCCAAAGAGGCGGTACTGCTTATTCCCATGACTTTTAGCAATCATAAGAATTCCCAATGTAACGACCCCTATAAGATAACATGCGTCAAATACTGTTTCAACTATTGCCTGCATAAAATAACCTCCTAATGTTTTTGTGAATAATAGTGTTTTCAACCTGACTGATGAAGCCTCATTTTCAAAATGAACAGCGTTCATGTTGCTATTTTAATTAATTTAGGTTGCTTTGTCAATACCTAAAACAGATAGATAAAGTGAATAAGTATATAAAAAATATTGATTTGACTGGAAAATTAAAGAAATATATTATCTTATATAGAGCATTGTATTAATTTATACATGTACCGATACCTATCCATATTCATTTTTTCTTGGAAAAGATGTAACATCTGTAAAAGATTTGAAAGGGAAAAATGTAAATGGAGTAGATAGTGATTCAGGGTTAATCAAAGAACCAGTGGATAAAGGAGATTTGATTGATGAATCTTTTGCAGTGAAGGCAGCGGAAGAAACAAAATAGGAAATCAGAATACCGGGAGTTCACAGTTCGTGGATTCTCGGTTATTTCTATAAATAAAACAGTAGCTTTTTTCGAGAGATTGAGATAAGTAGAGAATGAAAGAAAGAGGGAGGAACGATATTGAGTCAGAAAGAACATGGAAAGAAACAGGTAAAAAAAGCAGTCTGTGGTATCTGTGCGTCCGGCTGCCCAATGGATGTCTATGTAGAAGATGGAAAGATTATTTCGGTAGAAGGAAGCAAAAATCTGCCTGGACAGAGCGGAGGACTTTGTGCGAAGGGGGCAGCTGCAAGACAGTACATATATAATCAGGAAAGATTGCTTTATCCGATGAAACAAGTTGGGGAAAAAGGACATGGAAAGTTTGTTAGAATCAGCTGGGAAGAAGCATATCAGACAATCGCAGAGAAATTACTGTCAGTCCGGGAACAGTACGGTGCACGGTCGACGATTTTTTATGCAGGATATCCGAAATGGTATCGTCCGGCATTGCTCCGTCTTGCAAATGCGTATGGATCACCGAATTATTGTACCGAGTCAAGCACTTGCTTTCAGGCATCTAATATGGCGTGGAAGTCCATCTATGGAAATGATATTTGCTTTCCGGATCTGGCAAATGCCAATACAGTTATGCTGTGGGCCTCCAACTTATATCACTCTAATACACCGATGAGCAAAAGCTATCGGGGAATGAAGGCACGAGGGGTCAAGATTATTGTGGTAGATCCAAGAAACACGGTCACGGCAAGAGAGGCAGATATCCATTTGCGCCTGCTTCCGGGAACAGACGGAGCACTTGCGCTTGGAATGGCACAGGTGATGATAGAAGAGGATCTGTATGACCATGAGTTTGTGGAAAAGTATGTTCACGGGTTTGAAGAATACCGGGCATATGTAAAGCAGTTTACTCCGGAGTATACAGAGAAGATCACCGGAGTTCCGGCAGAGAAAATTTTGGAGGCTGCAAGGCTGTATGCGACAAATGGTCCGGCGGGAATCATGTTCTCCGCGGCGACGGTCGTACATCATATCAATGGAGTACAGAATTATCGGGCGGTTCATACACTTGTAGGACTTAGTGGAAATTACGACAGAAAAGGCGGACATCTGGCAAGGCCACCGGTGTCTGCTCCGGTCAATGAATTTGGGAAAGTGAAGAGATACGATGGCGAGGAAGCAATTGGTCAGAAAGACTTTCCGGCATGGTTTGCGCTTCCGTGTGAGGAGGCTCAGTGCACAAGACTGGCAGAATATATTTTGAAAGAAGAACCGTATCCGCTGAAAGCACTTGTGGCATTTGGAATGAACCACAGAATGTGGCCGAAGCCGTCGTATCTTCAGGAGGCACTGAAAAAATTAGAGTTTTATGTCAATGTAGATCTGTTTCTTTCTGACTCTAGCGATATGGCAGATATTGTGCTGCCTGCGGCAACCTTTTTTGAGCGGGAAGAAATAAGGACAATGCGAGGAGGTATGGTCGGTCTTTCAGAAGCAGCAGTCTGTCCGTGCGGAGAGGCAAAAAATGACATTGAGATCATTCAAGAATTGGCACGCAGAATGGGACTTTCTGAACCGGTGCTTTCTGGAACCTATGAGGAATATATGAATTATATTCTCAAACCGACCGGACTTTCTGTGGAGGAATTGCACGGACATCAAGGAGGAGTAAAGGCAAAACATTTGGTATTCGGGACAGAGAGAAGTTATGAGAGAGAGGGATTTGCTACACCGACAGGGAAAGCAGAATTTGTCTCTACGGTGTTAGAAAAATATAAGGATGCTTATGGGTATGACGGTCTTCCGGTTTACCGGGATTTCAGAGAAGTAAGTGAGGTGGACAGAACAGTTTATCCGTGGATCCTGAATACAGGTTCCAGAAAACCTCAGTATTTTCATGCACGTGTGAACCGTCTTCCATGGCTTGCGGCGTTGGAACCGGCGACTTTGGTGGAAATGCATCCATCCGATATGGAATCACTTCAGATTCAGGAAGGCGACCGAGTAATAGTGACTTCGCCAGGAGGAAGCATGGAAGGAATTGCGGCAGCCGTCAGAAACAATCTGCCGGGGATGGTACATATTTACCATGGAAACAAGAAGGGAGAAGCGAATGAGCTGATTCCGCTTACATATCTCGATCCGATTTCCGGATTTCCGGGATATAAGAGTTATTTTTGTAATGTAAGAAGAAAGGAAGAGGAAGATGCCATATCGACTGAAATTTGATAAAGAAAAATGTATCGGATGCTATGCATGCCATATAGCCTGTCTGGATGCACATCACTCTGTAGGGGAAATTGTGCCGAGTTTCCGGGCATTTCAGAAGGTGACAGATTTATCAGGGACATTTGAAAAAACAGTGTGTCCAGGGTGCATTCACTGTGGAAAATGTGAGCATGTCTGCCCGCAACACGCAATTTACCGGGAAAAAACGACAGGTTTTATTCTCGTAGATCGGGACCTTTGCAATGGCTGCAGAAGTTGTGAGGCAGTCTGTCCGCTTCAGGTGATCCACTTTAATGAAGCAGGAAAGATGGAAAAATGTGACGGCTGTGTGGAACGGATCAAAGAGGGACGAGAACCTGCATGTGTCCGGACTTGTTATTCGGGTGCGATCACATGGGAGAAGGTCGATGGCTAAGGGAAAAGACAGAAATAGGAAGGCTGATATCGCAGCATGTATCTTGGCAGGTGGAAAAAACAGCCGTATGAATGGCAGAAAAAAAGCATTTTTGCCGGTGGAAGAAACCGTATTTTGGAAGAAGATTGCTGCAAAATTAAGTGGATGTTCTGCCATTTATATTTCTGTGGAAGACCGGAAGAAATACGAACAAACACAAGCAGATGTTGGCGAGTGTGGCTTTGAGGGATTTCCGCTTGTGGAAGATTTGGAAAAAGAAAAAGGACCTCTTGGTGGGATTTACAGTGTTCTTACGGCCTGTGAGGAGCAGGCAGTTCTTTTTGTACCATGCGATATGCCGGAAGTGGATCAGGAATTAGTAGATACTATGAGAGGCGAATGGGTTCGTGAGAGAAAGCCGGTTTTTCTTATAAGAGATGGGAAGAGATGTCCATTTCCAGGCATCTATACGAAGGAGATGCTTCCATGGATCCGACGGCAGCTGGAACGAAAAGATTATAAACTGCAAAATCTTTTGAACGAGATAGAGGAGAAGATTGTCTGTTTGGAAGACGAAAGAGATGGGGGTGGCAATATTAATACAGAAGAAGAGTATCGGGCATATTTAAGTAAAATAGAAAGAAAAGAGCTGGTGAGGATTTCTCTGAAAGAGGCTGTAGAAAAAATTTTGGAGGAAGTACGCCCGCTGGATGCGTGGGAGGAACTTCCACTTTTGGAACTTTCCGGGCGCACGCTATGGGAAGATGTATATAGCAGACATGCCCAGCCTCCATTTCCGAGATCCCCTCTGGACGGTTATGCAATCCGAAGTCAAGACAGCATCGGAGCGGATGATACACACGGAGTCTTTCTGCATGTGATCGATACAATTTATGCAGGGGAAGCTTCGGAGAAGAAAGTAGGAGAAAAAGAGGCGGTACGTCTGATGACAGGTGCGCCGATTCCACAGGGGGCAGATACTGTGATTCGTCAGGAGGATGTGGAGAGAGTGGGGGACACGATCTCTGTTTTTCAAGAACAGCATGCCTATGAAAATTATTGTTATGCGGGGGAAGATTATTCGGCGGGTACCTGTCTGTTAACGCGCGGGGAAACCATAGGCGCCGCAGAGTGTGGACTACTTGCCTCGATGGGGTATTCTCATGCAAAAGTGGTGCGCAATGTGCGTGCGGCGGTGATAGCAACCGGGAGTGAGCTGACAGAGCCGGGAAGCGAATTGTCGTTCGGCAAAATTTATAATGCGAATCTGTATCTTGTGTGTAGCAGGCTTACAGAGCTTGGAGTATCAGTAGTGTGGATGGATACCGTGCAAGATGATGTCCGGTGTCTTAAAGATTCCATAGAGAAGGCATGTAGGCTGGATGCAGACTTGATTCTGACAATTGGCGGTGTATCGGTTGGGCAGAAGGATATTGTGGAGGAAACATATGGACTTCTTGGTGCAGAGATTTGTTTCCACGGAGTGAAGATGAAGCCAGGATCCCCGATGATGGGCGGAAGCTATCAGAAAATCCCGATGCTTAGTTTTTCGGGAAATCCATATGGTACTTTTGTTAATATGGAATTATTTGTGCTTCCGGTGTTAGAAAAGATGACGGGAAGCCAGAGATACCGGGTAGAGTACAGGGAAGGAACCTTGGCAGAAACCTTTGAAAAGACCGGGAAAGTGCCGCGGTTTGTACGGGCGAGATGGGAGGATGGAACGGTAGTGTGGAAAAGGCAAAATGCCTCAGGAATTTTAAGTTCACTCAATGGATGCAATTGTCTGTTGGAAATTCCGCCTGGGATTGAAGAGGGACGAAAGAAAGGGGAGAAAGTATGGGTAAGAATGTTATCCAGCCGGTAATCTTTGCCGTTAGTGGATATAAAAATACAGGAAAGACAACACTGATTACAGGAATAATTCCGATTCTAGCTGAAAAGGGATATCAGGTGGCAGTCATCAAGCATGACGGGCATGAATTTGAGAGTGACGTGCCGGGAACCGATAGCTATCAGCATCAGAAAGCTGGTGCCTACGGAACAGCGGTGTTTTCCAAAAGTCAGTTTCTTGTCACAAAACGGGTTCCGGAAATTACTGCAGAAATGCTGCTTCCTTTTTTTCCGGAGGCCGATATCATCTTGATCGAAGGGTTAAAAGACAGTAGTTATCCGAAGTATATCTGTACCTCACCGCAGGAAAATGCAACCCCGGATGAAGTTGCAAAGAGGATTCTGGAGCTTTTGGCAAAAAGGAGAGTAGGAGAAACTTCTAGTAATAATTAGATGAGTGCATAAGTTTGGATTGATAATAAAATAACAATAAAAATAGCATATAAAAAAATGTTAAAAATTATACAAAAACTCTTTTCAAATCGTTTGAAAAGGTATATAATAGCAATATCAAATCAGAACAATAAAAAATATTGAAGTTGTTTACAGATTATTTTATTACAGTTCGGATACAGTCTGCGAACAATGACAGTAGAATTGTATTATTAGGAGGGAACCTACATGAAGTTAGAGCAGAGCAACTTAATCGTAAAACGTGCACACAAAGAAGTGTATAAAACAGAAGAGGGAATTGTAAAGATTTTTGGGAAAGAACATCCAAAGGCAGATGTATTTAATGAAGCGTTGAATACCGCAAGGGTAGAGGCGACTGGTCTTGATATTCCAAAGGTAAAACAGGTGACACAGATTGACGGAAGATGGTCACTTGTGATCGAATGCAAAGAGGGAAAGACATTGGAAGAGATGATGAATGTCGATCCGGCAAATCTTGAGAAGTATATGGAAGACTTTGTAGATCTCCAGCTCCAGGTACAGAGCAAGAGAAATCCTCTTTTGAATAAGTTGAAAGATAAGCTTGCACGGCAGATCAACGAACTGAAGGATCTGGATGCGACAGCAAGATATGAATTGCTTACAAGACTTGAGAGTATGCCAAAGCATGACAAAGTATGCCATGGAGACTTCAATCCAAGTAATGTGATCGTCGGTAAAACTGGAAAGATGACAGTGATTGACTGGGCGCATGCTACGCAGGGAAATGCAAGTGCAGACGCAGCGATGACTTATCTCCTATTTGCGCTGAAAGACCAGAAAAAGGCAGACCTTTATTTGAAGTTATTCTGCAAGAAGAGTGATACTGCAAAGCAGTATGTGCAACAGTGGCTTCCGATTGTAGCAGCGGCACAACTTTCTAAGGAAAATGAGATGGAGAAAGAGTTCCTGATGAAATGGATCGATGTATTCGATTATCAATAATATGCATAGAAAAAGGATTCCGGAAAGAGGCGGTAAGCCCCGATCCGGAATCCTTTTTTGAGAACTGAAAGATGACAGTTCTCCCACTTTATGTACTTTTTCGTGCTATTTATTATTAAGTTTCGCAATATTCAGTTTTTCGATATTCAGTTTTCAATAGTTGTTATTGTAAAATGACCTCTGCGTAATAAACACCATTTGCGAGAGCTTCACTGTGACTGCTGACAAAAACATCAATGCGGTTTCCTTTGATAGCGCCCCCCGTATCTTCTGCGACATAGGTATGTCCGTTGATCACTACGGAACTTCCAAGTGGAATCAAAGAAGGGTCAACCGCGATAGTTCTTCCTGCCTGTGCAGTGGTACCGCTGGCAGTAATTCCATTGCTGTATTCTCCACAGCAGATGGAGCAGGCACAATAGTGTGTAATTTTAAATACTCCGAGGCTTGTACCTGATGGCGGAGTAGTATTTCCGGAATCCGGCAGTTGCGGACTTGGTTCTGGACTCACAGGAGGAGTCACTGGCTGATCAGGAACACTTGGGCTAGGAGCAGGCTGCTGTTGCTGCTGCTGTGCAAGTTCTTGCTCGAGACGTTGCTGTTCTTCGGCTGCTCTTGCGGCTGCTTCGGCAGCGGCTTTTGCGCGTGCCAACTGATCAGAATAATTATTAAGCTCAGTGCTTGTTGAAGCTGCTTTTGCCTGGAGATCGTTGCACTTCTGGTCCATCTGTGTCTGGAGAGTGACCAGTGCGTCTTTCTCATCTTCCAGGAGTGTCTGTTGCTTTTGGATTTCTACTTTGGTGTTATGCAGTTCGTCCAACATCTTGCGATCATAAGAACTGATGTTTTGAATGAAATCGGCTTTGTTCAACAAATCGGTCATATCTTCAGCAGAAAAGAGCAATTCTAAAAAAGAAAGATCTCCGGCTTCGTAAATATATTTGATACGAAGCTTCATATCGCTGTACTGCTGAACTTCTTTTGCCTGTGCATCTGCGAGACTGACTTTGGTAAGTTCGATTGCGTTAGTGGTAGACTCTACTTTAGAAATGGTAGAATCTAGTTCACTGCTGAGAGTAGACAATTCTTCATTTACTTTAGAGAGCTCACTGGAGAGCTCATTTGTCTTCTTCTCGAGGTTGTCGACCGTGTCAGTAGCATACACATTGGTGCATGGAAGATACATTGAAACTGCAAGTGTGCAGCTGAGCAATGTACGCATCATGCGCTTTACTTTTGTATTCATGCCATATTTTCCTTTCACATTAGTACATAACCTGTTCGTCTATTATACAATAAAATCATAAAATATGCAAATTAATAAAATGTAAAGCTTCCAAACGTCGCTCCGGAAGCAGAGGAGGAAGCAGGTGAAAAGTACAGACAGCTGCCAATTGGGTTCGTACCGGATATCGCATCAAAAACTGCATTTTGGCATACAGAGTCAATATCCCCGTAGAGGAGTGCCTCGATTCTTCCGTCAGATACAGAGGAAAACAGTGGTTCTGATTCGATGACACCTGAAATTGAATTCGGAAACAGTGGACTGCTTACCCGGTTGAGAATGCAGGATGCAAGTGCAGTCATGGCAGTATAGTCTTCCGTACCTGCTTCACACTGTACTAACGCAGAGAGAAGCAGACTTTCAGAGGCAGATACCGAGAAAGACGGAGGAGGAGCAAAAGGTGGAGGGGCGATTTCGTCATCTTCCTCTTTCTCATCCACGGTACTTTCGTTGTCTGCCACGTTAGAAGTGTTATCGGAAATATCATCGTTCAGAGGTGGCTCTGGGTCGCGGATTTCCGAAGAAGGAGTATGGATTCCCTGATCGGCGGCAAGTTGTCCTTCTTCGATTTGTTCATCAGCACGGGCGATCAGTTCAGGAATTCGGCTGAATACTTCAGGGAAAACCGATTCACCGGAAGCAGTATTTTGCTGATTCAAAAGAATAAGGAGCTTTTCATATTCCATGGACAGTGCATCTCTGGAAGCGCGCAGTAAGTCACACTGTTTTGTGAGGAGCGCGGCATCTGTCTCGATAGAACTGCGAAGGTTAGAAAGCTCTGTGAGCTGATTCCTGTCATAGGTGATGAGCGAGCGGATCTGTTCAGAGCGATTTAGAAAATCTGGAAAATCAGAGGCGCTAAGCAGCTGCTCCAAGAAGGAAGAATAGCCTGTTTCATAGAGCCATTGAATTCGCAGCCGCATCATTTGATATTGTCTGGCTTCTTGGATTTGTGCATCTATAAGCAAATTTTTCATTTCTTCTGTGCGGTCAGTCATTGTGCTGAGTGATTGTGCAGTATCAAGCAGCAATGCATTGTGTGCTGACAGTGTGTCTGAGGAAGGAGGAGTGTCCGCTGCATAGACAGGGCAGGAAATAGAAAATATCACAGACAGAAGGCAGATACAAAGGCGGTGATATTGTTTTTCGTGATAACTATACATGTGTTTCAGAGTCCTTTCTTAAAAGTTGCATTCGGTATGCTTAATGCCCTACATTATAGTATAAATTGATTTCTTTTTCAATGTTTGATAAAATAGACAAAACTTGAATGGTGAGAAAAGGAGCAAAGAAATAGAGCGAGAAAAGGAAGGGATAGACATCATGAAAATGGAATATAAATTATTAGGGTTTGATCTGGATGGAACAATCCTGACGGGAGAAAAGAAACTGACAGCACGTACCAAGAGGGCGTTGGAGGAGGCAATTGCACAAGGGATGATCGTACTTCCTGCGACCGGCAGACCGTTTTCGGGAATTCCAAAGGAAATTATGGAAGTGAAAGGAATACGGTATGCACTGACTTCAAATGGAGCAAGAATCGTAGATGCAAAGGATGGGACTATAGTGTACGAGAAACCGGTCCCAAAAGAAATTACAGAAAAGATATTGAATATCTATGATAAATATGATACATATGATACATTACAAGAGATTTACTTCCAAGGTGTCGGCTATATCAGTGAGCATGATCTACAAAGAGTAGATCAGATGATGGAATCACCTGCGATGGCAGAATATGTTCGTTCGACCAGGAAAGTGGTTAAGAATATCAGAGAGACAGCACGACAATTGCCGGGAGGAGTAGATAAGGTGCATGCAATTTTCGCAGATCAAAGAGAGAAGATGTGTGCGCTCCGGGAACTGGAACAGATGGGACAGGTTACAGTTACAAGAGCATTATCTAATAATATAGAAGTAAATGCAGAGGGAGTAGACAAAGGAAAGGGGATGTTAAAGCTGGCAGAGCTGCTCGGAATCCGCCGCGAAGAAATGATAGTATTTGGTGATGGGTGGAATGATATTTCGATGATCCATGAGGCGGGATGCGGAGTGGCCATGGGAAATGCACAGGAAGCGGTCAAGGAAGCAGCAGATCTTGTCACAGATTCCAATGAGGAAGATGGTGTGGCAAAAATAATTGAAAAGATTCTTCAGAAAGGTTAGGAGGAGAAAGAATGTTAGAAATGTTAAAAGTAATCTTGCTTGGTATTGTGGAAGGAATCACAGAATGGCTTCCAATCAGTAGTACCGGGCATTTGATTCTCGTAGACGAATTCATTAAACTTCAGGCGAGTGCGGCATTCAAAGAGATGTTTAATGTCGTGATCCAGCTTGGTGCGATTATGGCAGTTGTTGTGCTGTATTTCCATAAGCTCAATCCATTTTCGCCGAAGAAAACACAGAAACAGAAAGCGTGGACGATTCAGCTTTGGATGAAGGTCATTGTGGCATGTATCCCGGCGGGGGTGATAGGAATTCTGTTTGATGACTGGATGGAAGCACATCTGCATAAACCTGAAATTATATCTGCGATGTTGATTCTGTACGGAATCTTATTCATTGTCGTAGAAAACTGGAACAAAGGAAAGACGCCGAAGGTGACAAAACTGTCGCAGTTATCGTATCAGACAGCATTGCTCATCGGTGGATGGCAGGTACTTTCGCTGATCCCTGGTACATCTCGCTCGGGAGCGACGATCGTTGGTGCACTTTTGCTCGGCACATCTCGATATGTAGCAGCAGAATTTACATTTTTCCTTGCAATCCCGGTAATGTTCGGGGCAAGCTTTGTAAAGATTTTAAAATTTGGTCTTTCCTTTACTGCGATGGAAGCGGCGATGCTGTTGGTTGGCTGTCTGGTGGCATTTGTGGTATCTGTCATCGCGATTAAGTTTTTGATGGGCTATATTAAGAAGAATGATTTCAAAGTATTTGGCTATTATCGGATCATTCTTGGAGCTCTTGTTTTACTTTATTTTACAGTATTTGCATAAAATATGCATAAATTTGCAAAAACCACTTGATTTTTATAAAAAACATAGTATAATATGCAATATAGACGAATAAACATACAAAAAACAAGTGGAGGAAGCGTTATGAAGATAAAGAAAGTAGCAGGAATTTTATTAGCAGGGACAATGATGATTTCCATGGCAGCATGTGGTGGAAAGGAAGAAGGGGCAAAATCAGAGAAGCTGATCGTAGGAACAGAAGCAGGATTTGCACCATATGAATATATGAAAGGCAACGAAGTAGTCGGAATCGATATGGACATCGCAAAAGCGATCGCCGATGAGATGGGCAAAGAGCTGGAGATTAAGAATATGGATTTTGACGGAGCACTTGCAGCAGTGCAGAGTGGAAAAGTAGATTTTGTGGCAGCAGGAGTATCTATCAGTCCGGAACGTGAGGAAGCGATGGATTTCTCTAATGAATATGTAAATTCTACAGAGGTCATTGTAGTAAATAAAGAAAACCCGGCGGTGACTCCGGCAGGAGAAGAACTGGCAGGTTCTGACTTAGATGGAAAAGTTGTCGCAGTACAACAGGGAAATATTGCAGATATCTGGGTATCCAACAAAGATAACTGTAATCCAAAAGAAGTGAAGCGTTACACAAAATTTGCGCAGGCGGCAGAAGACTTAAAGAATGGCAAGATTGACTGTATCGTAATGGATCAATATCCGGCGGAAGAGTTGGTAGCGGCAAATGATACACTGACAACGTTAGACGGAACCTTATTTGAAGATAAGTATGCAATCGCCGTAAAAAAAGGAAACAAAGAACTGTTAGATGAGATCAACAAAGTGATCGATAAGCTGGTGGAAGAAGGAAAAATTGAAGAATTCACAGCAAATCATGTACAGAGTGAATAAGCAGTTCAGAAGGCAACGACAGTAAGACAGAGAAAACTAAAAAAGAGGCTGCTGCAAAAAGCGGATTTCCCAGCGTGTTCAAGCTAAATAGGGACAGGAAGGGGAGACTGGATTTTGCAGCAGCCCCTTTGAGGGTCAATGAAAAGGAGAAAACAAATGAAAGGAATTATGATGACGGGATTTTTTCAAAATTTCTCGGATGCTTTTTATAAAGCGGTAATCAAAGACCAGAGATATCTGGCATATTTGGATGGATTAAAGATTACAATATTAATCTCCATCTTTGCGATTCTGATCGGAATTGCGATCGGACTTTTAGTGGCAGTAGTAAAAGTAAGTGCTGTACAGAGAAAAGAGCTTTGGATTTTTAATAAAATCTGTAACATTTACATTACGATCATTCGAGGCACACCGGTTATGGTACAGCTGTTGATCATTTATAATCTTATATTTACGTCTCGGGATACCAATGCACTTTTGGTTGGAGCGGTCTGCTTCGGAATTAATTCCGGTGCTTATGTAGCAGAGATCATCCGTGCGGGAATCGAGTCGATCGATAAAGGACAGATGGAAGCCGGACGTTCTCTTGGACTGAATTATCTTCAGACTATGAAGGAAATCATCATTCCACAGGCAATCAAAAATATTCTTCCGGCGCTTGGAAATGAATTTATCGTGTTGATCAAAGAAACATCTGTGGCAGGAGTGATCGCTGTGACAGATCTGACGAAAGCAGCACAGTATATCGGTTCTGCAACGTACGATATTCTTCCGCCGCTTTATGTAGCAGCAGTATGTTATCTTGTCATTGTATTAGGATTGACAAAACTTTTAAATCTATTTGAAAGGAGAATGGCGCAAGGTGATCATAACTAAGAATTTAAAAAAATCATTTCATGGACATGAAGTGCTCAGAGGAATTGATGAACATATTGAAAAAGGTGAAAAAGTAGTAGTAGTGGGACCTTCCGGTTCTGGAAAGTCTACATTCCTCCGCTGCCTGAATCTTTTAGAAGTACCGACAAGCGGGGAAGTGTGGTTTGAGGGAAACAATATTACAAGTAAAAATTGTGACATTAATAAATTAAGACAGAAAATGGGGATGGTATTCCAACAGTTTAATTTATTCCCTCATTTGACGATCAAGGAAAATATTATGCTTGCCCCGGTCAAACTTGGGGTGCTGTCAAAGCAGGAGGCATCAAAGAAAGCAGAGGAACTGTTAGAACGTGTTGGACTTCCGGATAAAGCAGCAGCATATCCAAAACAGCTGTCGGGAGGACAAAAACAGCGTATTGCAATCGCGCGGGCATTGGCAATGAATCCGGATGTGATGTTATTTGATGAGCCGACATCAGCGCTGGATCCGGAGATGGTGGGTGAAGTGCTTGGATTGATGAAAGAGCTTGCAGACGATGGAATGACAATGGTTGTTGTCACACATGAGATGGGATTTGCAAGAGAGGTGGCGACAAGAGTTCTGTTCATCGATGAAGGACAAGTCAAAGAGAGCAACACACCGCAGGAATTTTTTGAGAATCCACAGCATCCGAGATTAAAGGAATTTTTATCAAAAGTGTTATAAAACAGTTGAAAAGTGAAGAAAATAGAGAAGCAGGAAAAATTGTTAGAAGAGTAGAGAACGCTTAAAAGATAGTTTTTCCTGTTTTTATTATATGATAGAAAATTTTTGTGATCAGAGCAGATGATTTCGGGACAGAATTTTCTAGGTTTTAGGCGGCTATTAAAAGTGTATGTAGATTATAAAGATTCAATAAAATGGATTGACTTTTTTGAATGTTTCAGCGAAGATGTAGGAAGAACAAGGCAAAGGGGCGAAGGAAGATGAAAGAGAAGTTCAGAAAGTTTATGATAGGCCGCTACGGGGTAGATTCGTTGAGCAAGTTCATGCTTGGAACCGCAGTAGTACTGTTGGTTTTTGCGATGGGATTTCGAAATAACTTTTTAAATACACTCGCATGTCTGCTTGTCCTTCTCTGTTATTTCCGGATGTTTTCCAGAAATTATCAGAAGAGGGCTGAGGAAAATCAAAAATTTTTAGAACTGAAAGGAAAGGCAGCTACATTTCTGAAGCGGGAAAAAGAGTACTTCGAGCAGAGGAAGACACATCATATTTACAAGTGTCCGTCTTGTAAACAGAAAATCCGGGTGCCGAAAGGGAAAGGAAAGATTTGTATTACCTGCCCGAAGTGTCACACAGAATTTATCAAAAAAAGTTAAAATCAGGAGGTTATATACATGAGTATTTTATTGTTAGAGTATCCAAAGTGTTCTACTTGCAAGAAAGCAAAAAAATGGCTGGAGGAGCAGGGGATTGCATTCGAGGAGAGACATATTGTTGAAAACAATCCGACAGAGGAGGAACTGCGGGAATGGCACAGAAAGAGTGGACTTCCACTAAAGCGATTTTTTAATACAAGTGGAATAAAATATCGGGAACTGGAGTTGAAAGATAAGCTTCCGACGATGACGGAAGAGGAGCAGTATCAGCTTTTGGCAACAGACGGCATGCTTGTGAAGAGACCGCTTCTTCTGGGGGAAGATTTTGCAATTCCAGGATTTAAGGAGAATGAGTGGGCGAAAGCCTGTGCACTGGCGGAGTAGAAAATGAAATATGAGAGAATAGAGAAGGGATATTTTTTGGAACGTCCGAATCGCTTCACTGCAGAGGTTGAGATCCAGGGGAAGAAGGAAATCGTGCATGTGAAAAATACAGGAAGGTGTGCGGAATTGCTTGTTCCTGGGGCGACCGTTTATGTACAGAGGAGCGACAATCCCGAACGGAAGACAAAGTGGGATCTGATCTGTGTGAAAAAAGGAAATCGCCTGATCAATATGGATTCGCAGATTCCAAATAAAGCTGTAAAGGAGTGGATAGAAGCGGGAAATCTTTGCGAGAATCCCACGATGCTCAGACAGGAAGTGACATATGGAAACTCCAGATTTGACCTATATGCAGAAGAAGAGGAACGCAAAATTTTTATAGAAGTAAAAGGTGTGACACTCGAGGAAGATGGAGTGGTAAAATTTCCGGATGCGCCAACAGAGCGTGGAGTAAAACATGTGGAAGAACTGTGCAAGGCGGTTCGGGATGGATATGAAGCATATATTTTCTTTGTGGTCCAGATGAAGAATGTCAAATACTTTACACCAAATACAAGGACACACCCAGAGTTTGGGGAGGCGCTGCAAAAGGCGCGGGAGCAGGGCGTACATATTGTTGCGTATGATTGTGAAGTAAAGAAAGATGAAATTAAGATCCGAAAGGAAGTTCCGGTTCTGTTGGAGCCGAAGGAGCTTCAGGCGCTTGCGGATCCGCTTGTAGAATGGTTCCGGAAACATAAGAGAGCACTTCCGTGGCGAGAAGATCCAAGTGCTTATCGGGTATGGGTGTCTGAGATTATGCTTCAGCAGACGAGAGTGGAAGCGGTGAGGCCCTTTTATGCACGATTTATGAAAGAACTGCCTACGGTGGAAAAGCTTGCCGTGGCAGAAGAGGAGAAACTCCTGAAACTGTGGGAAGGATTGGGATATTACAATCGGGTCAGAAATATGCAGAAGGCCGCACGACAGATTATGGATGAATTTTCGGGAGAGTTCCCAAGGCAGTATGATCAGATCCGTAGTCTTTCGGGAATCGGAAGTTATACGGCGGGGGCAATCGCATCGTTCGCATATGGGATACCAAAGCCGGCGGTGGATGGAAATGTATTGCGTGTGTTATCGAGAATTTTGGCAAGTGAAGATGACATTATGAAACAGAGTACAAAGACAAAAATAGAGTATATGTTGGAGGGGGTCATTCCGAAAGAGGCGGCAAGTGATTTTAATCAGGGCTTGATTGAACTTGGTGCGCTTATCTGCGTGCCAAATGGCATGGCAAAATGCGAGGAATGTCCAGTAAAGCATTTGTGCAGGGCAAGAAAGCTTGGCAAGGTGATGGAACTTCCGGTGAAAACAAAAGCGAAAGCCAGGAGAATTGAGAAAAGAACGATTTTCATTTTTCAAGATGGAGAGAAAATTGCAATTCGGAAGCGCCCTGCAAAAGGGCTGTTGGCAGGTCTGTACGAACTTCCAGGCAGAGACGGACATTTAAGCGAAGAAGAAGCGCTTGCGTTTTGCAGACAAATCGGGCTTGCACCTATCCGGATTCAAGTTTTGGGGGCGGCAAAACATATTTTCAGTCATGTGGAATGGAATATGATTGGATATAAAGTAAGAGTGGATGAATTGGAGAAAAAATGTACAGAACAAATGCTGTTCGTACATCCAGAAGAGATTGAGAGAAACTATCCGATTCCAGCTGCTTTTGAAGCATATACAGATCATATTCAAATTCTTCTTGGTCAAGAAAAATATAATATGATGCCCGAGACAAATGATGTCGGATAGATGGTTTGACGCTTTGTGCTTTTTTAATGTTGGTATTTTCATATACAAAAAAATGAAAAGAAGATGTGTGAAGAGGATCGGGAATCCGAGATACAATCCTGATCCTCTTACAATCATAGAGGAAAATGGCTGTTTTATGTACCGAGATTTGTGTGAATGAACAGAATCCATTTTTTACTCAGAGAAGATAACTCTGAAGAAGGGCATATTTCTTGCCACACATGAAACGTACCTGTCAACTTCTATAATATATTATAGCATAGTTTTGAAAAAAGATTTCCACAAATACCACTGTAGTGAAAAGTTTTTTGTTCTCAAAGGAAAGAAAAAACGAGGAGAATGTGGAAAGTTTACGAAAAAGTAAAAAATAGCCTATCGAGAAAGGTTTTGCAATGGTTTCGATAGAAAATCACGGAGAAGCGTCAAAAGCAGCTGCGGAAATTGTATGAATTGTACAAATAAAATAAAAAATAAAAAAACTATTGACAATTCGTGTCGAAGAATGGTATGATAACTGAGCGCTCGAGAGAGCAGACAGATGAGAAACAACGGAAAACGTCGAAAAATACCGAATCAGAGAAAGTTACGAAAGTACAAAAGAAAAGATTTGAAAAAAGATGAAAAAAGTTGTTGACAAAGATAAAAAGATGTGATAATCTAATATAGCTGTCGCAAGAGAGCAAAGCAAACAGAACATTGATAATTAAACAATAGACAACACAACCCTGAAAATTTCGAACA
>ENA-OOZR01000518-OOZR01000518.1-human-gut-metagenome-genome-assembly--contig:-NODE-518-length-32929-cov-2.199033_pt1 | contig 32929 bp, 30 predicted proteins | sample MGYA00241045_ERZ501406 | MGnify/ENA primary metagenome ERZ501406 (study PRJEB25962, sample SAMEA2042920) | human gut metagenome | biome: human gut; feature: human-associated habitat; material: faeces...
TAGCCTTGGCATCGGCGTTAGCCATACCGCGCGCACCCCAGGCACTCAAACCGAGGCCGGAGCCTTTGCCCTTACCGCGGAAAATAATTTTTTCTTCCTTGCCGCCGCCCAGCAAATGGTAGCTGCGCACTAAATTTTTCCAGACGGGCTTTTTCGACTCATTGACCTTGATGCCTATATCCTTGCTGCCTATTTCCATACCGTAATGATCTTCGATAGGCACCTTGAGCGTTTCCGGTACCGGCGTACCGGTTTCGATATCAAATAAGGTACTGTTCAAGCCTAACAGGTCCTGCAGCTCACTGCCGCTGATTTTGACAGAGCCGGCCTCACCTGAAAGGATAATATATTTTACCCGTCCCGTGGGCGTTCTGTCAACACCTGCATCATCGAGCGGTGACAGACGTATGCTCGTCAGCTTGCCGGTGGTATAACCGCGCTGCGCTGCCAGGCTTTCCAGAAGCACCGGAGCAATGCGGCTTTCCCAGGTATATTCCGGGCTGTCGCTGTCGTAATCCTCTACCGACTGCAGATAGCTTACAGCAGTACCGCGCAGATTCAACGCGCTTTCGGTTCTGCCGCCGCTGCTTGATGTAGTTACAGCTTCGATGGCATTGCCGTAAGCATCAACCAGATACTGTCCCTTCGTCGCCTGAATCAGCTTCGTCACAGCATCTTTTTCAATGCGCCTTCCGGTGCCTCCGTAAGGCAGCTCCCTGTCGGTCGCAAGCAAAGCATAGGCTTTATCGCTGTGCTGCATTTTAAATAAAGCATAGCTGCGGGCAGCAACTGCCTGGGCCTTGATGACCTCATCAGGCCATACGGACATCGTTTTAGCCGGCAGTACGCTCGCCAGATAATCCTCCAGTGGCAGTCTGTTGACTATCAGCAGCTTATCGCCCTGCTCGGCCTGCAGCTGAAAATCCCCTTTATAGCTGCGTTTATTGATTTGCGGTGACTGCTTTCCGGACGCCGCAGCAACAAACGCTTCATTACCAAATTCATTTTTATCATCAAAGAAAAGCTTTCCCTGCTGTGCATGAATGAAATATTTTCCCTTGGGCATCGTTGTCGTTTTGCCCGATGAATCACGCACTGTGAATTCATCCTCACAGCTCAGCTCTGCCGTTGCCTGCCCCACCACAATTCCTATGCGGATTTGTTCGGCGGCAGCCGCAGCAGAGGCAAATATAAAAGTAAATAACAGTACAGACAGTATCAGTAATTTTCTAAGCATATACTTTTCCTCGATTTTCGCACAACCCTTCCGTCTGCTCGCTTCGCTCGCAGCCACCTTCCCTTTCAGGGAAGATATAAACTTCTTGCCCAATATTGATCGCCTATCTGTTATATGCTCCCTGAAAGGGAGCTGGCATCGTCAAAGACGATGACTGAGGGTTGTTCAATAACCTACAAATTATACATAAAGGAGATAATCACCATGAAAATTTTTGTCAGCAACGATATCAGCGAAAAAGGCGTAGCTCTGCTGCGCGAACACTTTGATGTAGATGTAATGCCCAACATGAAGCCGGAGGAGCTTATCAAGGTTATTAACAATTACGATGGCCTGGTAACCCGCAGCATGACCAAGGTAACTAAAGAGGTTATCGAAGCCTCCACCCGTCTGAAGGTTATCGGCCGCGCCGGTGTTGGCGTTGATAACATTGATATCCCCGCCGCTACCGCTAAAGGCATTGTCGTACTCAACACCCCGGAAGGCAACACCATGGCAGCTACCGAGCACACTGTTGCTATGATGATGGCTATGACACGCCACATTCCGCAGGCTCATCAATCCATTCAGGAAGGCAAATGGGACCGCAAATCCTTCGATGGCATTCAGGTTCAGGGCAAAACCCTTGGTATCATCGGTGTGGGCCGTATCGGCAGCCGTGTTGCCAAACGTATGCAGGCTATGGAAATGACCACCATTGGTTATGACCCGTATATTACCGAAGAACGTGCGCATCAGGTTGGCGTTGAGCTGGTTGATTTTGACACTCTGCTGGCTAAATCCGATTACATCACCATCCACACTCCGCTCACCAAGGAAACCGAAAAGATGCTGAACGCAGACGCTATTGCCAAAATGAAGGACGGTGTGCGCATTGTCAACTGCGCCCGCGGCGGCTGCATGGACCCCGAAGCTATTGCTGAAGGCGTAAAATCCGGTAAGATTGCCGGCGCTGCTATCGACGTTTATCCGACTGAACCGCTTACCAAAGAAAACAACCCCTTCCTGGGCCTGTTCAACGTTGTACAAACTCCGCACCTCGGTGCTTCCACCATTGAAGCACAAATTGGCGTAGCTGTTGACGTTGCTTACGGCGTAATTGATGCACTTGAAGGCCGTCCGGTTATGACCGCCGTTAATATGGCTCCCATTCCGAAAAGCGTGGCAACAGTTATTCAGCCGTATTTCAAGCTGGCAGAGCGTATGGGTACCGTAGGCATCTATCTGGCAGACGGCCCCATTAAGAGCGTGGAAGTAGAATACACCGGCGCACTTGCCGAAACCGAAACCCAGGCTCTTACCACCGCCTTCCTCAAAGGCCTGCTGAACCCGATTCTGCAGGAAAGCGTTAACTTCGTCAATGCTCCCGGCATTGCTAAAAAACGTAACCTGGAGGTTAAAGAGGTTAAGGCTAACAAGCCAGGTTACTTCACTACTGCTATCAATGTAAAAATTACTACTGCCAAGGGTACGCATAAAATTGAAGGCACTTTGTTCGACGGCAAGCAGCCTAAGATTGTACAAATCGACCAATATCATGTTGACTTCAATCCAGAAGGCTACCTGCTGCTGGCACCGCACGTCAACAAGCCTAATATGATCGGTCAAATGGCAACTATTTTGGGCAGCGCCGGCATCAACATCAACGGCATGCAGGTTGGCAGCACTCCTAAATCCGACACCAACATTATGGCAATTGCTGTCGGCGACGACATTCCGAACGACATCATGCTGCAGCTGCGCGGTGTTGAAGGCATTATTGATGTTAAGCTCATCAACTGCGAAGGCTAAAGCCAAATAAATTACAGCGAGGAAATTTTATGAGAATAATTCTAGTCCGACATGGTGAAACAACCTGGAATATAGAAGGCAGATACCAAGGGCAGGAGGATACGCCGCTGAGCGAGCGCGGTCTGCGCCAAGGACACCTGCTGGCCGAGGGATTGCACCACATCCCTATTGATGTATGCATCTCCAGTCCGCTGCAGCGCTCCTACCAGACCTGCAAGTTCTGTGCTGATTTGCACAAGCTGCCGGTAGCAACAGATGAACGTCTTCTGGAAATCAATCACGGCAGCTGGGAAGGCGTGCTGGCGCCGGAAATCGCCAAGCAATTTACACAGGAGTTTGCCCTGTGGCACACCCAGCCGCACCTGGTAAAGATGCCTGACGGCGGTGAAAACCTGGAGGATGTGCGCAAGCGTGCGCGCGCTGCCTTTGACGACTATGCAGAAAAATATGCCGGCAAAACTGTGCTGGTTGCTGCGCATGACGCAGTGAACAAGGCGATCATCTGCGATTTGCTTGGACTTGATATGTCGCATTTCTGGCAGATTAAGCAGGATAACACCTGCATTAATGTGCTGGAATATAACGAAGGCGTTTGGCGCGTAGTGCTGCTGAACTCCACCAATCATTTAGGCTTCCTGTTCAGCGGTATTGAGCAGGCCGGCCTGTAATTTAACAAAGCAAAACTACCATCCTGCGCAGCAAAAGCTGCGAGGACGGTAGTTTTTTTCTTTCTTGCTAAAAATATCCTATGCACTTTTTCTTGAATCAACACCATTTTTGTAAAGTTCCTCTGGTGCAATATCAATATCACCATCGTTCCATACAACAATTCCATAATCAATATATACCTGTTTAAAAAGCTCTTCATCAAGCAGCGGCTTAAAGGCAGGATAATTGAGCATAGGCTTAAAATCATAGATTTTAGCTTCACCGGTATTGAATCTTACCCATAATTTCCAATCAGCTAATGGTCGCACACCACATATCTTTAAAGCAGGTCTTGCATCACCAGCATAAGCGATAACATCTTTAATGAACATATCAATCCCTCCTAACGTAATGGATCAATCCCATTCACAAGTATTTGATAAAACTATTACTAATTCTTTTCTTTCTTGTCAAAAATTTGTTTACATGATACAATAATAAGGACAACCGTGTTGCAGGGTGGCGTTGCCGAAATTCCGTTGGAATGGAGGTGATGTCTATGGTATATTACACCTTCCAGGATCTTATGATTTTTGGTATGTTTATACTGGCATTGCTGACGTTCATTTTTAAGAACAAAAAGTAAAATGCACATAGAAAAACCGCCTCTGTAATTTGCCGTTCACTGAGGCGGATTTTCTGACACTATGAATCGGCAACCCACCTTGTGGGCGGTTGTCTTCTTTATTTATAATATAACATGAAGCGGAGTTTTTTTCAAGGAATTACTTGTGAACTTTTGGGGGCGGCGTATTGGTAATGGTGCGCCAGTTTTGGCTATGTGATATAATGGGAAGAAAACGAAAGGAGCATACTTATGCAAAAACTTTTAGCGTTCTTCCTGGCGATGCTGCTTAGCGTCAGCATAATTGCCGGTTGCGGCAGTAACAGCCCCAAGACCAACGATAAGCAGACAACCCAGACAACAACTGTTAATACAACCAAGAAGAGCAACAACGGCCAGAATACTGCGGCCAACGTCAAGGCCAACAGCGGCAAAATCAAAATCAGCGAAAACGCTGCCTATACCGACAAGGAGCACGTTGCTTCCTACATCAACGAATATAAGCGTCTGCCGCACAACTATATTACGAAAAACGAGGCTAAAAAGCTAGGCTGGCAGACAAAAGGCACCCTCGACAAGGTTGCACCCGGCAAATCCATCGGCGGCGACCGCTATGGCAATTACGAGGGCAAGCTGCCGAAGAAAAACGGCCGCAACTGGAAGGAATGCGACATTGATTATGTGAAGGGTAATCGTAACGCTAAGCGCATCGTTTTTTCCAACGATGGCCTGATTTACTACACCGGCGATCATTACAAATCCTTCAGTAAGCTTTACGGAAAATAAGGAGATTATCATGAGAACAATCACATTAGACCTTGAGCGCATGACTTCCGTGCCTGCGCTGCATAAATATCTGCGCAGCGCGCTGGCATTGCCTGTGTACTACGGCGCCAATTTAGACGCGTTGTATGATTGTCTGACAGAAATTGCCAAGCCGACGCAGATTATTGTGCCTGCCAACGTTACGGATAATGAAAAGCTGGGCTGGTATGGCGAGCAGCTGCTGCAGGTGTTGCAGGACGCAGCGGAGGAAAACAAAAATTTACAGGTAACAGTAAAATAGCAATACGAAGGACGGGCCTTGGCGGTTCGTCCTTTTTACTTTTATCCGCAGGCGTGTTATAATTTTAGAGTGTAAATTTTTTACAGGGAGATAAGTAAAATGATTTTAAGTGCAGAGGATTTGTCGTACAGCTATGGCGACAGATTGTTGTTTGAAAATATTACATTTAACGTAGAAGAGGGGGACAAGTACGGTATTATCGGTGTCAATGGCACCGGTAAAAGTACTTTGCTGCGCATGATTGCCAATCATGAGGCCGGTGACGGCAAGCTGACGATTCCCGGCGGCGTAGTTATGGAATACCTGCCGCAGGATCCGCCGTTTGAGGCAGACGCAACTGTTCTGGAGCAGGTTTTTAAAGGCGATTCGCCGCTGATGGTGCTCTTGCGCGATTACGAAACTGCGGTGGAGCAGGCTGCAGCCGAACCTGATAATAAAAAGCTGCAGAAGCATTTGCTGGATTTGCAGCAGCAGATGGACGATAAATATGCTTGGCAGCTGGAGAGTGAAGCGAAGGCTGTGCTTACGCAGCTCGGTATTACTAATCTGCAGCAGCAGATGGGCGAGCTGAGCGGCGGCCAGCGCAAGCGCGTGGCCTTGGCCGGTGTGCTGGTGCGTCCGTCGGACCTGCTGATTTTGGACGAGCCTACCAACCATATGGATAACGCCACTGTTGCCTGGCTGGAGCAAAAGCTGTTGGCGCGCAAGGGCGCTTTGCTGATGGTAACCCATGACCGTTATTTCTTTGATCGCGTAGTTAACCGCACCTTGGAGATTGACGGCGGCAAAGGCTATGTTTATGTCGGCAACTACAGCCTGTTTTTGCAAAAGCGTGAGGAACGCCGCATTGCGGAAGCCTCTGCTGCACAAAAGCTGCGCAACATCTACCGCCGCGAGCTGGCGTGGATCAGCCGTGGTGCGGAAGCACGCCGTACTAAAAAGAAGGACCGCGTGGAGCGCTTTGCTCAGATTGAAGCGGAAGTAAAGAACGTCAAGACGGAAGCAAATCTGGAAATGTCCTCCGTCAGCAGTCGTCTTGGCAAAACTATTATCGAGCTGGAAGACATCGGCATGGTGTGGGACGACAAGGATTATATCAAGAATTTCAGCTATATTCTGCTGCGTAATGACCGCATCGGTATCGTCGGTCCTAATGGTGCCGGCAAATCAACGCTGATGGATATTATCGCCGGCAAGCTGCAGCCTACGAGCGGCGAAATGCGCGTGGGCCAGACTGTGAAGATTGCTTATTTTGCGCAGCACAGCGAGTTCCCGGACAGTAATATGCGTGTGCTGGAATATATCAAGGAAGCGAATAATTACATTGAAACGGCCGATGGTCAGCGCATCAGCGCAGCACAGATGCTGGAACGCTTCCTCTTCCCCCCGGAGCTGCAATGGGTGCCGGTGTCCAAGCTCAGCGGTGGTGAAAAACGCCGTCTGTATCTGTTGCGCGTGCTGATGACAGCACCGAACGTGCTGCTTTTGGACGAACCGACAAATGACCTGGATATTCCGACGCTTTCTGTTTTGGAGGATTATCTGGACAGCTTTGCCGGTGCGGTTATCGCTGTTTCCCATGACCGTTATTTCCTCGACCGCTTTGCGCAAAAGATTTTTGCGTTGGAGCAGGATGGCAGCATTAAGCCGTATATCGGCGGATACAGCGATTATGCAGAAGCTCTGCAGGAGGCAAGCGCACAGCAGGCGCAGCCTGCAAAGGCTAAGCCGGTGGCTGCAGCAAAGCCTGCCGAAGAGCCTGCGAAGAAGAAAATGACTTATGGCGAGCGCCTTGAGCTGGAGCGCCTTGATCAGGAGATTGCGCGCAGTGAGGCTGAGCTGAAAATGCTGGGCGCGGAAATCAACCAATGCGGCAGTGACTTTACCCGTCTGGCAGATTTGACGAAGCAGCAGGAGGCTGTGCAGCAAAAGCTGGATGAGATGGTGAATCGTTGGGCTTATCTTTCCGAATTGGCAGAAGCAGAAGACTGAGCTTGACAAGCAGGCTGCTTATTGTTAAAATTAAATTTGAAAAATTGTTGTGGATTTTTTCTGATTCAAGAGTCATCTTTTCGCCACACGACTGTGTTTGCAGCCGTGTGGCTTTTGTTATATTAGGGAAAATGGGAGTAAGGATATGCTAAAAATTTTACACAAGGATTATAAGGATAAGGTTAAGCGTTTGCTGAGCGTTATGCTGCCGATTATCGGTACGCAGATTGCGATTATGGGCATGAACTTTTTTGATGCCAGTATGTCCGGGCAGGCAGGTGATGCGGATTTGGCGGGCGCTGCGATTGGCGGTAATATCTGGATGCCGGTGCAGACCTGCTTTGCAGGCATTTTGCTGGCGGCGATGCCTTTGATTGCCAACCTTTTAGGTGCAGGCGAAAAAGAAAAAATCTCTACGGTAGTACGTCACGGCATGCTGTTGGCTGTAGCCTTTTCTGTGCTGATAATTGTTGGCGGAGTTATTTTTTTGCCGCCGTTTTTGCAGGGCATGGGCCTGGCACCGGAGGTTTATCACATTGCGCTCTGGTATATGGCAGGACTTGGCATAGGCGTGCTGCCGTTCTTTCTCATCACGCCGCTGCGCAGTCTTGTAGATACTTTGGGCTATACTAAGCTGTCGATGAAGATATATCTTTTGGCGCTACCGGTGAATGCTTGCCTGAACTATGTGCTGATTTTCGGCAAGCTGGGCTTGCCGCGCTTGGGCGGCATTGGCGCCGGCGTAGCGACGGGAATCACCTTTTGGTTGCTTTTAGTGATGTTCGCGGTGGTGGTGACGAAGCTGTCACCATTCAAGCAGTATGATGTGCTGGGCTTTGTGCGTCCTGTTAAGCATTTGGTGGCGGAATATCTGCGCATTGGCGTGCCTATGGGCGTGGCCATTTTTATGGAAACGAGCATTTTTGGCGTTGTGGCGCTGTTTATTGCCAAATTCGGCACAGAGGTGATTGCTGCGCATCAGGCGGCACTCAACTTCTCCTCGCTTATTTATATGTTCCCTATGAGCTTCTCGCTGACGCTGACGATTGTGGTGGGCGTTGAATATGGTGCGAAAAACTATCAGGGAGCGCGTGATTACACGGCACTTGGCTTGGAGATGAGCCTTTTTATCGCTATGCTTTACATGGTGCTGGAGCTGGTGGCGCGCGAGTATATCGCACTCATTTATACAACGAATCCGCATGTTATTGAACTGGTGAAAGTGTTTATTATCTACGCTATTATGTGGCAGGGAGGCGACGCAATAGCGGCGCCGATACAGGGAATTTTGCGTGGCTACAAGGACGTTAATGCTACATTTTGGTGCAGCATGCTGGCTTATTGGGCAATTTGCCTGCCGGTGGGTCTGCTTTTGGATTACAAGTTCAATAATGGTGCCTTTGCTTATTGGCAGAGCCTGGATATCGGTGTAATCTGCAGTGCTGTTGTTTTATCGCTGCGATTAATCTTGCTGCAGCGCAGGATAAAAGAAGATGAAGAATAGGTAGGGAGTGGCGTAAGCTGCTCCTTATTTTGCATTTAAAATGTAATTATATGATAGAAAAATGTGTGCGTATAATATTCGTTAGGGGAAATATCAAAATTACATTTTTCTTGACGAATGCCTAAAATTAAGCTTTCTGACTCAAAATCAGAATTCTTCCAAATCATAAGCAGATGCTAAGCGAAAGTATGGTATAATTAATTAGATTTGCATAAAATATGGGGAGATGAAAGCTTTATATGAATTCTTACGCAAGATTTTTTGAGAACCTGCAGCAGGATCTCAAGGCATTTATTTATTGGTGCTTGGTTTTTACGGTATTTCGTATAGCCTTTATTGCTATTTATAGCGGACAGCTCAACGGTGACTATAGTGATATTCCTATGGCTTTGCTGTTAGGACTGCGCTTAAGCTTAAAGACAGCAGGCATGATAGCTTTGATTGGCTTTGTGTTTGCAACCTTGCCGAAGATTATTTTGAAAAATTGGCCGGCAGATAAGATGCGTTTTGGCTGGCATGCTGTGGCTTTGGTTTTCTTTGCTGTTTGCTTTATGACGCGCATACCATATTACAAAATTTTTAATGCAGCTTTCAATATGATGCTGATAAATGGTGCGCATGATGATATATATGCGATATTTGTGACTGCGGTTAAAGAGTACCAGTTATTGTGGCGTTTTCCTTTAGCTCTGGTTTTGGGCATTGCTTTGGCATATGGTCTGCGTATATGGTTACGCAAGCTGCCTGCCAAATCCTTTGAAGCTGTAGAGCATAAAAAGCTGGTAATTACATTGACATTGCCGGTGTTGGCTTGCTTATGGATTTTTGTACGTTTTGGGGGAGCTTTTACTTACTCTAATTCTGTAAACTGGCTTAGTGCTGCTCGCTTGAAATCTAATTTGCTAAACGAAGCTATTTTAGATGATGGACAAGCTCTTTATCGTGTGCGCGATATAAAGGCTAAAATGGATAAGGTTAATAATGTGCAAATGACTACTCAAGAATTGCGTGAGCAAATTTTTATTAGCGGTGGCAATAAAGATGCAGGCACAATAGACGAAGCCTTTAAGCACACTGTAAAACAGGCAAAATTAACTAAACAGCCGCACAATGTTTTTCTTATAGTGGGCGAAAGCTTTGGCGAATGGCCGTTTTTACCGAAGTTTAAAGATATTGGCGTTGTACCACAGATGCAAAAATTGAGGGCATCTGATAATTGCACATATATTTCCTCTATGCTGCCTATGGGAGATAATACTGTGCGTGCGGTAAATGGTCTTATTACAGGCTTGCCAAATACTGGTATTTATGAAAATTATCAGCCGATGAGCTTTAAGCAACCATATGCAATGGGTATTGCTCAGATTATGAAGCAACTTGGCTACAAAACTGTTTTTTGGTATGGTGGGTATGCAACTTGGGAGGATATCAAAAATTTTGCTTTAGCGCAGGGCTTCGATGAATTTCATTGTGCTGATGAATTTGGCATAAAAACTGATAATGTTTGGGGTTGCGCAGACGAAGTTCTTTTCCAAAATACAGAAGAATATCTTAAGCAAGAACAAAAGAATGAAAAGGTTTTCCATACGGTTTTGACAATGAGTAACCATGCCCCCTATATTATTGATGTAGATAAACTTGGATTCCCGCGTGAAGCTGTGCGTGGAAAGTTGCCAATTGATATTGCTAGGGATGATAATACGCTGACCGAGTTAGGACATATCTGGTATGCTGATAAGACTATGGGAGAGTTTGTGGCACAGGCTGAAAAGCAGTTGCCTGATAGCTTGTTTATTATTACTGGCGATCATATGGAACGTTTTACATTCGCGGTTGAACGGGATGCGCGTATAATGATGTCTGTACCATGTATTGTTTATGGTCAGGATGTACAGAAGGATTGGTTTAAAGAGAATGCGGTAGGCTGCCATATGCAGATTGCAGGAACTTTGGCAGAGTTGCTTGCACCAGCAGGCTTTACGTATAGTGCTATGTTGCCAAGTATGTTTGAGAGCGATTTTGCATTCAATCACAGGTTGTTTGCGCAAAATGGCGAGATTAAAGAGCAGAAAAATATTGATTCACAGGTAATGAAAGAGATTAACTCTATGCGTAAGGTTGCCGCATGGAGAGTACAGAAGGGAAATGAGATTGAGTAGATAATTTTATGCGCAACGGCTCAGGCTGTTGCGCATTTTTCCTGCATTCAAGCTGTAGGTATGGTATAATACAGTAAAGGAAAATGCATATTACAGAAATACATTTTTGGGGAGTGCTTTTATGATAGAGTTTTTTTTTAGAAAAGCAAAAATTAGTGGATCTACTGATGATAAGTTGTATTATGAATATAATCAGTGGGGTGCGGATAGTTTAGAATCCAATTGGTATGTGAGATTCCTTCGTTACCATTTTCCTCAAAATACAAAGAGAGTTAATTTTTTTGGACCATTAGGGAATCCGTTTTTCATTCGTAATAATTTTGATGGTTGCAAGGTTTTTATTACCAATGAGGATGTTGAGCACAAATTTACTAAGTTGAATTTATATTTTGGGGATTATTGCTTAAAGCATGTTGACTTAGCATTGGGTTTTGGTGTGCATAAAGAGGATAAGTATTTACGTTTCCCTTATTGGCTTACGACTACATTTAAACCGGAAATGAATGATGATGATATAGTAAAGAGAATTAGTGAGATAAATACCTGCAGTTATAAAAAAACATCCGATTGTGTTTTGATTAATAAACATGATAAAAAAGGTACACGTGAGATGGTATATAATGGTGTAAAGGATATATTGGATGTCAAGTTAGCTGGCAAATGGCATAATAATACCACTGCTCTTTGGGATGAGTTCAATAATGATAAAGAAGCATATTTAAGAACCTTTAAGTTCAATGTTTGTGCTGAAAATGATAATACCGAGCATTATGTTACGGAGAAGATTTTTGATGCTTTTATTGCAGGCTGCATTCCTTTGTATTATGGTTCCAATAATAATCCGGAACCTGGCCTGATTAATAAGAATGCTGTAATATTCTGGGAAAAAGATTCCGATAATGCAGCGAATAGAGAGCTGATACGACGTTTGAAAGTAGACGAGAATTATTATAATGAGTTTATTAGCCAGCCTAAGCTTTTGCCATATGCTGAGGAATATGTTATAGAACGATTTGCTGCGTTAAAAGCTAAGTTTGCAGAAATACTAGGGTAATATATAAGGTGCTTTATGGAAAAAACTTATAATCTTACAGTGGTCATTTTGACGAAGAATGAAGAAAAGGATATTGTTGATGCGATTAAAAATGCTCAGAAGCTTACAGATAAAGTGCTCATAGTTGATTCTGGCAGTACAGATAAAACTGTTGCTTTGGCTGAAGCCAACAATGCTAGAGTTGTTTATCGTGACTGGGACAATGATTTTGCCGCACAACGTAATTTTGCGTTGCAGCATGTAGACACTGATTGGGTTTTATATCTGGATGCGGATGAACGCATGAATGATGAGCTGATAGAAAGCATTGCGAAGGTGACTGCTAGTGGTAAAGAAGCCATGTTTAGGCTTGAAAGACGCAACAGTGCTTTTGGCAGGGACTTTAAATATGGTGTGCTTGGGCCGGATTCTGTTGTGCGCTTATTCCCCTCTAAGGGCGTAAAATGGGAAGGCAAGGTGCATGAGCGTCCTGTTGGTGAGTTTCCTGAAAAAACGCTGAAGGGTTATCTTAAGCATTACACATATGCTTCTTTCGATGAATACTTAGATAAGATGAATAAGTATGCCAGTATTGGCGCTGAAGATAGGAAACTGAGAGGAAAAAAATGTTCAGTGCTCAAAGATCTTGTTTTTAGACCGGCATTTGCTTTTTTTAAGATGTATTTTTTGAAGGCAGGTGTTTTAGAGGGCTGGCTTGGCTTTGTGTTGTGCCTTAATTATGCTAATTATACGTTGAATAAGTATGTGAAGCTGAAGATGATGGGAGATAATTAATATGCCAAGACTTTCTGTAATTGTACCTGTTTATGGTGCATAGAAGTATATTATAAAATGCCTTGATAGCATATTGAGTCAAACTTTTACTGATTTTGAGCTGCTTTTGGTTGATGATGGTTCTCCAGACAAATGTGGAGAAATCTGCGACAAATATGCTAAGATGGATAAACGTATTAAGGTTTTTCATAAGGATAATGGAGGTGTTAGCAGCGCTAGAAATTTAGGTTTGTCTAAGGCTGATGGTGCTTATATTGCTTTCGTTGATCCTGATGATTATATTGATAAAGATATGTTTAAAGATACTATTACATATCTGCAAAAGACTGATGGCGATATAGTTTGTTTTGAGGTTTGCGAAGTAAAGAAAAGTAGAAATAAAATAGGTTATCATTTTGATGAAAACAAAATAATGACAGGTTGCGAGGCTCTTAACTTTATTTTAGAAGATGTTATTGATAATTCTCCATGCAATAAAATTTACAAAAAGGAAGTTTGGCATAATGTAAGTTTTCCGCATGGACGTAGATATGAAGATGTAGCTACTATATATAGAACATTTGCACAAGCAGCTAAGGTAGTATATTTAAAAAAAGCCTTATACTACTATATAAAGCATGAAGGTAGTGCTACAGCAGTGAATTTTGATTTTCAAAGAAGATATGAGTGCTTCATTGGCTATAAAGAAAGGTTAGATTTTGCTTTAAAGAAGAATCTTGATGTAGTCATGGCTTGCAGAAAATTAGCGGTTGAGACGGCATTAGCTACGTTGACTGCTTTTTATGCTAAAGAGAGTGATGGATATCTCCAAGAAGTAGGCGAGATAAAAAAGTTTATAAGTGGGAATATTAAAGAGTTACGAAATGTAAGATTAAAAACAAAGCATAGGTTTTTGTTGTTTAGCTTTGTGCATTGTCCAAGTTTACACAAAATATACGCTAAATTATCTGCTTTGAGCAAGAAGGTGAAATAATGAAGAAAATATTGGTGTTTGGGGAAAGGTATTTCCATTATACAGATAGCACTGTTTATGCATTAGAGCAGTTAGGCTTTGAAGTAAAAGTAGTGTATATGCCTTTGTTGCAAAGCAAAGAGTTGTCTAGCTGGGAGCATTTACAATATAAAATTAATAGAAATTCTTTCTGTCAAAAATATTATGAGCATAAGAAGCTGCAGATACAAAACGAAGTGTTAGAATATAAGCCGGACATCTTTTTTTCAATTAACGGAAATGCGTATTATGAGTTTATTGATAAGAACCTTATTATGATGCTCAGAGATATAAAATGTAAGAGCTATGTTTGGTATATGGATACTGTAAAGCGTTTTGAAAATATTGAACAAAACATAATGTTGTTTGATGAAGTGTTATCTTTTGAACCAATGGACGTTACTTATGTTAAGGAAAAATATGATAAAGAAGCAAGGTATTTACCTATAGGTGTTGCGGAGCAGCTGTTTTGTAAGAGCAGCAAAAGTGAAAAAAAATATGACGTTAGCTTTGTAGGTAATAGTACAGAAAATAGACTTGCTGTTTTGGATAAAGTAGCTAAATATTGTACTGCTAATAATAAAAGGATGATAGTTTTTGGACACTATTGGCATAATAAGCATTTTTGGCAAGCTTATTTTGCAAAAAGGAGCTTTGCTAGAAAGCATCCGGATTTGGTAAAATATTTGACTAACAGTTTTTTACATGATCAGGAGGTTGCAGAGCTATATAATACGTCAAGAATATCGCTTAATATGCATATCGCACTACACAAGGGGATAAATCCGCGAACCTTTGAGGTGCTTGCCAATGGTAATTTTGAACTATGTGATTATCGAGAGGATGCTAAAAAGATAGGATTAATTGATGGAACTAATATAGTTATGTATAATAATGCCGAAGAATGTGTAGAAAAAATAAAGTGTTATTTGAACAACGAAGAAGAATGCTTGAAAATTGCAAAGGCAGGAAAAGAGTTTGTGATGAAGAACTATACGATGAAGAAGCTTTTAGCAGATGTATTGAAAAAGGATGGTTTGGATGAGTGATAAGTTGGTAGAAAAATACGGAATAACAGTTTTTGAAGCTAGCTTATGTGCCGTTATTAGAAAAATTATTGGTACTTCTAAATGTCCAAAATGGATTTATAAAAAATCAAAAAAGAAATATGGATGGGCTGATAATCTTGCAAGGTATTGGTGGAAAAAGTATAAAAATGTTGATATTGGTAGATATACATATGGATATAAATACTTAGATTATAGACATTTAGTGAGTATAGGTTCTTTCTGTTCTATTGCAGATGGTCAGACTGTTGTACCTAATGATCATAGAATGGATTGGATTACGACTAGTCCGATAGCTTCATTGAAAGAGTTTGGTTTTGTTGATAGAGATTATATGAATGACTATATTTCAGAGGACAATCGAAAAATAGTCATTGGCAATGATGTTTGGATTGGAGCCAAATGTATAATTTTTGAGGGCGTTACAATCGGAGACGGTGCAGTAATAGCAGCAGGAAGTATAATAAGGAAGGATGTACCTCCGTATGCAGTAGTGGGGGGAGTAGATAAGATATAGATTTGATAAGGAAACCATTGAAAAATTGTTAAAAATAAAATGGTGGAATTGGGACGACAAAGATATTAGGGAAAAAATATATATGTTTAGAGAAACTGCATTTTTTATATAAGTAAGTACCGATAGTTGGAAAAATTGGGTTGGAAAGCAGAAGTTAGTTTTGAAGAAGGAATTAAGAAAGTATTAGAGTATTTATAAAGAAGAGGAAAGATGTTAACATTAATACTTAAAGTCAAGGAGAAAATTAAATTTAATTTTAAATATCTAGTTTTTATACTTATAATAAGTAGTGCTATTAGTATATACATAGCGTTTACATATGATGATAACAATATAAAAAGTCTTTCTATGAATTTAGGTGCTGGGTTAGTAGAAATAATAATAACTATATGTTTTGTACAATATGCTATTGATAAACAAAATGAAAAAAGAGAGTGTATTGAAGAAAAAAATGCCATTCTTAGATATGATAGGATTATGCAAATTTATATAGAGAAATATGCTATGTTCCATTATTGTTTATCAACACCTATTGATAAATGGGAAAATTTAATTGATAAAATAATTTTAAAAACAGATTTTAAGTTTAACGACATGTATGATTTATATAGACCTTCAATGTATTTATGTAATGGAATAACGAAAACAGGAGTAGAAGAATTTTATCAAGCTGAGGGTATTTTGTGTAGTTATATGATTAGAGAATTAGAAAATATACAATTTAAATATAACTATAAATTAAAGAGCATTATACAAAATTTTATTGAATATTCTTTGAAGCACGATGGTAAAAATGCTATTTTAAGTAATATGGATTTGCATGGTGATAAACAAAGATACGTTGATATGGTATCAGATTGGATTAGAAATGCAGATGATGATTTGGTAGACAAAGTGCATAATGATGCAATGGGAAAAAGTTTATTAATTTTATATGTGTGCCTGTATGAATTACTGATAAGTGAAGCGAAATTGATTATAGAATATAATAGTTATATAGAAAAAATAAAAAACGAACGAACGAAGCATATATAACTCATAAAATACAATTGAAATACTAGATATAATAAAAGCAATATTTTGGTATACGTTTATATCAAATTGTTATGGCAACAATTAATTTATGACAAGCCGATGATTTTTATCTACTGTTGACTTTGATGCTTGCAGGCATAAAATACATCTTGATTATCTTTACATTGTAAGATTTAGTAAATTTTTGAATATTTGCTTTGAGATAGTTATATATGATATATATAACTATCTCAAAATGTATCTAAATTTCCTAACGTTAATAAGGGAGTGCTTCTAAAAAGAGGGAGGCAATTTGTATGAACAAATTTATTGAAAACTGTGATATATTGCATGATGTAAAAGTAATAGATAATTTAATATTACATTATAATACATTTGGTGTACTTGATCGCCGAAGTGCGATTGATTTAATTCGAAAAATACATTCAATAAATACAGTTGTACGGATATTTGATACATTAAGTAATATACAAGCGCAAGATAACTTCATACCGTTCGATAGTGCTACTGATTTACAACTTGTTTGTGAGTTAAATAGATTACAACGAATATTGATTGCCAATATAGGGAAAAATAGTACTGATGAATTGCAAAAACGATAAAAATACTTGCTTGTTACTTGAAAGAGGCTCAATATGAAAATAAAAACAATCAAACTCCAAAATTTTCGTTGCTTTGAAAAATTCACTGCTGAATTAAATGAGGATTTAACTGTTATTGTTGGTAATAATGGTAGCGGTAAATCAACGTTATTAGATGCTTTATCTATTGCCATAGGTACGTTTCTAGTGCCATTTTCAACAGGTATCAGCATTACTATTGCTAAAGATGATGCGTTGAATAAATGCTTTGATTTAGGCAGCGTGGTTGAACTACAAGCACAATATCCTGTTGAAGTTTTAGCAGAAGGGGTAGTTTCAGATAAAATGCTTCAGTGGAAGAGAACATTAAATAGTGAAGAAGGTAGAACTACTGTTGGTGCTGCTAAAGACCTTATTAATATTGCGAAAAAATTACAGGGACAGATTCAAAAAGGAGAAAAACAATTATTGCCAATTCTATCGTATTATGGTACAGGTAGATTATGGGCACAGAAAAGAGAACGAAAAACTGTTGCTAGAACAACTAGATTTAATAGACAGATGGGGTATATAGATTGTTTGGATGCAGCTTCAAATGAAAAATTAATGTTGAAGTGGTTTGAAAAAATGTCTCTGCAGGCTGCAGCATCTGGAAAAATAGCACCTGAACTTATAGCTGTAAAATCTGCTATCTGCAAATGCTTTATTGGGATAACTGGGTATCAAGATGTTGATGTTCAATTTAATTTTGATACACACGAATTAGATATAGTATATTTGGGTACGGATAATAGTCATAAACGCTATCCTATGAAGCACTTGAGCGATGGTTATAAAAATACTTTGAGTATGATTGCTGATATTGCATATCGCATGGCAGTTTTAAATCCTTGGTTATTGGACAATGTATTAGCAGAGACACCAGGTGTTGTATTGATAGATGAAATTGATTTGCACTTACATCCATTATGGCAGCAACGCATAATTGGAGATTTACGTAGCATTTTTCCCAAGGTACAATTTATTGTATCTACTCATGCACCTATTGTGATAAGTTCTGTAAAAAAAGAGAATTTGTTAGTTTTACAGGATATGCAGCCTGATAGTCCTATGATAGAAACATACGGTAAGGATGCAAATGCTATTTTACTTAGCATTATGGGAGCAGATGAAAGACCAATAGCTGTCAAAAAGCAATTTAACAAATTCTATGATGCTATGACTAAAGAACAATATGACATTGCAGAAAAAATTTTGAAAGATCTTCAGGCAATAATTGGAGAAAATGATACTGAGCTTAATGCTGCACAAGTATCATTAGCTTTAGAACGCATGTAGGTGACATCTATGCTTTATACAGAAAAACAGAGAGAACCCATTGAGCTTATAAATGAAAAGCGAAATGGTTTGAAATCTTATAATGATATGTCTAGTAATACTAAAACTGCGATAAGAAAGACATTATTGCGAGAGCAAGGCCATTTATGTGCTTATTGTATGCAACGTATTGATTTACAGAATATGACAATAGAACATTATATTCCGCAGAATCCATCTGATAGAGAAGCCGATGATATGCTATCAATAGATTACAATAATATGCTTGCTGTTTGTAGTGGCAATATTGATGGTGCTAATCGTAAGAGTGATTTAACTTGTGACAAGCATAGGGGAAATATACCATTAACTGTCGATCCTAGAGATGAATATAGTATAGAAAAAATTTGCTATAAAGATGATGGCACTATGTATTCACTTGATCCAAATATAAATAGAGATCTTGATGAGACGCTTAATTTGAATTGTACAACGACACTTTTTAAACAAAATAGGAAGAGTGTACTAGATGTTGTGAAGCAAGGAATTTTAAAGAGATCGGCTGAAAACAGAATAGCTAAACGTCAGTTAGAAAATATGTTAGCTAAATTGCAAACTAAAAATGATGAAAAATATGTACCTTTTTGTGGTATTGCTATTTGGTATTTAAGAAAGAAGCTATCTCGATATTAGATTGCATTTAATTTTGTGAATATAAAAATATATAGTAGGTGAAAACAATGAAAGGCATAATTCTTGCCGGAGGTTCCGGCACACGTTTATATCCAATTACAATGGTAACAAGCAAGCAGCTGTTGCCTATCTATGACAAGCCGATGATTTTTTATCCGCTGTCTACATTGATGCTTGCAGGTATTAAAGATATTTTGATTATCTCTACACCGCAGGATTTGCCGAACTTCGAGCGTTTGCTTGGCGATGGCAGCAGATATGGTATTAATCTTAGTTATAAGGTTCAGCCTTCTCCTGATGGTTTGGCGCAGGCCTTTATTTTGGGTGAAGAATTCATTGCAGGCGATAAGTGCGCGATGATTCTGGGAGACAATATTTTCTATGGCGCAGGCATGACGAAGCATCTTCAGCAGGCTGTAGCCAATGCAGAAGGTGCAACGGTCTTTGGTTATTTTGTCAATGATCCTGAGCGTTTTGGCGTTGTCGAGTTCGATGCTGAGGGCAAGGCTATTTCGCTTGAAGAGAAGCCTGCGCAGCCTAAGAGCAACTATGCTGTTACTGGTTTGTATTTTTACGATGAAAAGGTTTGCGAATATGCAAAAAGCTTAAAGCCTTCTGCGCGCGGAGAGTTGGAAATCACAGATTTAAACAGAATCTATTTGGAAGATGACAAGCTTTCGGTAGTAACCTTAGGTCGTGGATATGCTTGGCTTGATACCGGTACTGTAGCAAGTCTTAATGAAGCTTCAGACTTTGTAAAAGCAGTACAGGAAAACGCAGGTATTCCTATTGCGGTTCTGGAAGAGATTGCTTATTTGCATGGCTGGATTACCAAAGAGCAGCTTTTGAATGCAGCAAAGATGTATGGTAAATCTCCTTATGGCCAGTATCTACAAAAGGTTGCTGATGGCAAAATTCAATACTAAGGATAGTGAAAAATAATGAAGTTTGAAAAGACTAAATTAGAAGGCGTTGTTATTATTACACCAGACGTTTTTGGCGATCACAGAGGCTTTTTTATGGAAAGCTGGAGCCAAAGAAAAATGGAAGAGGCTGGCCTGTTCTATAATTTTGTACAGGATAATCATTCCTTGAGTACAGTAAAAGGCACACTGCGTGGTATTCATTTCCAAAAGGGAGAGAAAGCCCAGGCTAAGCTTGTAAGATGCGTGCGTGGCGCTGTGCTTGATGTGGCTGTCGACTTGCGCCATGATAGTCCGACATATAAGCAGTGGGAAGCAGTAGTTTTGAGCGAAGAGAATAAAAAACAATTGCTCATTCCGCGTGGTTTTGGTCATGGCTTTGTGACGCTGACGGATGAAGTTGAATTTCTGTATAAAGCGGACAATTATTATGCTCCGGAAGCAGATGGTGGCATTCGCTGGAATGATCCAGATATTCGAGTTGAGTGGGGTATTGAGAAACCAATTTTATCTGCGAAGGATGAGAAAAATCCGTTTTTGAAGGAATTAGGAGAAGTATTTTAATGAGGTTAATTATGGATAATAATGAATTATTTGCAAAAATATGTGAAGGAAATGCCATATTGATTACTGGTTCAGGAGCTCATATAAATGTAGAAACACCTGATGGTAATAAGTTTTTAAATGGAAAGCAATTAGCAAGGTATTTATATATAAATGCAGGAATTCCAGAAGATGAAATTGATGATGATATAAGTAATGCTGCTCAAACATATATGGAGCTAAAAAGCGCAAACTCATTAGTGGAAGAGTTGAAATTATTATTTAATGTAGGCAAAATTCAAAATGAACATATAAATTTATATAATCAGAATTGGAAAAGAATTTATACTACTAATTATGACATGGTGCCTATGTTAGCAACTAAAGAAGCAGGAAATAAAAGGATATATCCTGTAACACTTTCAACTAAATATAATAAACAATTATTAGATAAGAAGTTATGCATATATATTAATGGATACATTGATAATTTAAATGAAGATACATTAAGTGCCGAATTCAAATTAACAGAAGATAGTTATATGAAGACAACGTCTTTTTTAAAAAATCATTGGGGAGAAATTTTCAATGAAGATTTAGAAACAAGTAGTGCTATCGTAGTTGTTGGATTATCATTAGAATATGATTTGGATTTAAAGAGGTTTTTGAAGAAAAAGGCATCCGACAATAGAGTGTTTTTTATTCAATCTGAAAGTATAAGTAATAATTTAAAAAGAAAACTTGAAAGAATGGGTGATGTTTTACCGATAGGTGTAGAAAGATTTAGTAGAGATTTGGCAACGTATTCTAAAACATACATAAAAACAAATGATGATAAAAGTTTTGAATATAAATCGTTTGAAGAACATAAAGCAGAATATGGAATAGATATTGCCAATACATTTAATGTATATGATATGTTTATGTATGGGAAGATATGTAATAATTTATGGCATATATCAGAAAATAAATATGATAATATTGTTTATAGAGATAAGATAGATAAAGTAATTGAAGATTTAGATAATGGCAGCAAAGCTATTTTTATACATGCTAATTTAGGAAATGGGAAAACATTTTTTTTAGAAATACTCAAACGCAAGTTAGAAAATAAGAATTATAAAATTTTTACATTAAAGGAATCATATGAAAGCATTACCTCAAAAGAAATAGCACAAATTGTAGCTTATAAAAGTAAAATAATTGTAATAATAGAAAATTACTATAATTATATAGATGAGATACAGCGATTTGCATTACATGAAAAAGACAATATCCAATTTATATTTTCTTCTCGAAGTGTTATGTATGATGTTAGATTAAGAGAAGTTTGCTCTATTTTAAATTTAAAACAAGGTGATAGCGATATTATAAATTTAAATCATCTAAATGATAGAGAATTGAAAAGACTCTCTGATATTTTCAATAAAAATGGTTTTTGGGGAGATGAAAGCAAATTATCAAATCATAAAAAAATAAAATTATTAGGTTCTAAGAAATATGGCAATGGGCAATTACAATCTATACTTTTATATATAATACAATCATCATTTATAAAAAACAAAATAGAAGACTTAATAAAAAATATCAGCAACGAATATAATCAAAAGTTGGAAATTTTAATATTAGCATTACTGATAAAAGTAATGAGTTTAAATATAAAGCCGAATGAAATACCATATATTTTAGATATAAATATTGCGTTTGATGCTCCATTTGTTTCGGATAAAAACGTAAAAGAAATCATAGATTTTTCTGGAGATTCTACAGATTTTGCTTTAAAATCAGCTATTACCGCAAAATTTATACTTCAAGAACTAGATTGCAATAAAGAAATAATAAAAGCATTGATTAGTACTGCAAAATATTTTAATAATTTCCTACGTATAAAGCGATGCGAAAATATATTAAAAAACATAGTATCTTTTTCTCATGTAAAGGCATTTCTGGTATGGAATTCTAATAAAACAGAATATATTCTTGAATATTATAATAAAATTAAAGAATTACAATATTATAAAGAAAATACATTTTTTTGGTTACAATATGCTATTGCTTGTATGAATTTTAGAAGATATGATTTAGCACAGGTATATTTGCAAAATGCTTACGCTTATTTTTGTGATGCTCATGGTAATATGCCATTTCAGGTGGATACTCAGCAGGCAAAGCTGTACTTATTAATTATTAGGGATGAAGAAAATTGTGATATTGAAGATTTATTTAAAAAAGCACATAATCTGCTAATGCATCTTAGAATTTCAAAAAAAGATAATCCAGTAAAGTCGTTGTTACTATTTGGTTTATATACCCAAAATAAATTTATAAATAAAATCAAAATAAACAATCTGCAAGATACATACTATTTATTTTGTAAAGAAGCATATAATAAGTTGGAGGAATATATAGAACATACTGATGTTGACGTAGAAAATAGAAAGAAAATCAAACATATATCGGATAATATATTAGAAAAAATATATAATATTGAGATAAATGATTGATATAAAAATTGGAGGGAATCATGAAGGTTTTTGTTACAGGTGTAGGTGGACAGCTTGGCTATAACGTGATGAACGAATTAGCGAAGCGTGGTCATAAAGCTATTGGCAGTGATATCCAGCCAAAGGCAAATATTAATCTGCCTTATCAATATATACAGTTGGATATTACTAATACAGAGGCAGTGAACAAGGTGATTTCTGAAATCAAACCAGAGGCAGTGATTCACTGCGCTGCATGGACTGCTGTGGATGCAGCGGAGGAAGGAGCGAATAAGGCAAAGGTTTTTGCCATCAATGTAGATGGTACAAAAAACATTGCAGAGGCCTGCAAAAAGTGTTCCTGCAAGATGATGTACATTAGTACAGATTATGTCTTCAATGGACAGGGTATAGCGCCATGGCATCCAGACTGCAAGGATTATGCACCATTGAATGTTTATGGAGAAAGCAAGCTGCATGGTGAATTAGCGGTAGCAGAACTATTGAAGAAGTATTTTATTGTACGTATTGCTTGGGTGTTTGGTAAAAACGGTAATAACTTTATCAAAACGATGCTCAATGTTGGCAAAAAATATGACACTTTAAGAGTAGTTAATGACCAGATTGGTACACCTACATACACCTTCGATTTAGCGCGCTTATTAGTTGATATGATAGAAACTGATAAATATGGTTATTATCATGCAACTAATGAAGGTGGCTATATATCCTGGTATGATTTTGCTTGTGAAATCTTTAAGCAAGCTGGATATGAAACTAAGGTTATTCCTGTAACTACTGAAGAATATGGCTTGAGTAAAGCGCAAAGACCTTTTAATAGCAGATTAGATAAGAGTAAGTTAATTAGTAAAAATTTTAATCCCTTGCCTGAGTGGAAGGATGCTTTAGCAAGATATTTAAAAGAAATCGAGGTATAAATATATGAACATTATCGTAACCGGTGGCGCTGGCTTCATTGGCAGCAACTTTATCTTTCATATGCTGACAAAGTATCCGGACTACCGTATCATTTGTCTGGATAAGCTTACTTATGCAGGTAATCTGTCTACGCTTGAGCCTGTAATGGATAATCCCAACTTCCGCTTTGTTAAAGCAGATATTTGCGATAGAGCAGCTGTGAATAAGCTTTTCGAAGAAGAGACGCCTGATATCGTGGTAAACTTTGCTGCGGAGTCGCATGTTGACCGCTCTATTGAAGATCCCGGCATCTTTTTACAGACGAACATAATGGGCACAGCAACCTTGATGGATGCATGCCGTAAGTATGGTATAAAGCGCTATCATCAGGTTTCTACTGATGAAGTTTATGGTGATTTGCCACTTGATAGACCTGACCTATTCTTCACGGAAGAAACTCCTATTCATACCAGCAGTCCGTATTCTTCCTCTAAAGCTGGTGCAGATTTGCTTGTTATGGCTTATCACAGAACCTATGGTTTGCCTGTGACTATCTGCCGTTGCAGTAATAACTATGGTCCTTATCATTTTCCTGAAAAACTTATTCCGTTGATGATTGCCAATGCTTTAGTAGATAAGCCGCTGCCTGTTTATGGCGAAGGGCTTAATGTACGTGATTGGCTATACGTTGAGGATCACTGCAAGGCGATTGATTTGATCATCCATAATGGCAGAGTAGGCGAGGTATATAATATCGGCGGTCATAACGAAATGCGCAATATTGATATCGTGAAGCTGATTTGCAAAGAATTAGGAAAGCCAGAGAGCCTGATTACGCACGTAACAGATCGCAAAGGTCATGATATGCGTTACGCAATCGATCCGACGAAGATACATAATGAATTGGGTTGGCTGCCGGAGACGAAGTTTGCTGACGGCATTAAAAAGACTATTAAATGGTATTTGGAAAACCAAAAGTGGTGGAAGGATATCATTAATGGTGAGTATCAGAATTATTATGAGAAGATGTATGGGAATAGATGATTATATTTGACTATTGAATAATATACATATTCAATAGGAGCTACGAAAACCCGAGATAATCGCTGGGAATTAAATATATTGTAGGGAATGAAGATGTTTGTGTAAAATTATTGACAGCAATTTAAATGGAAACAATGAACATAAAAAATTTACTCATTTGGCAAAGTGGCTACATAAAGCGAAAATAATAAAAAAGCTTTTATTTGGTAATAGTCCAAATGAATTTTTATATATTATGATAAAAATAACAAGTTGTGATATAAGTAAGGATGAACTCAACGTATTAAGAAAACATGAAATTACTAAAAATAATGCTAGAAAGTTATTTCTAAATAGTGTATTGGGAGTCATAGCAATTGTTTTATCTGTATATGCACTTATTAGTACTATTATAGAAAAAGATTCAATCAATTACCAAACTTTTAATTCTACTATAGTATACATAGTGGTATCTACTCTATTAATTTGGCTATGGGCGCTATATACGCAGTACTTAGTGAAAAAATCGGATAAAACGATTCTTGCCATAGAATATATATTGGACAATTATGAGCAGTTCTATAATAAGTATCACGCATAATAATATAATTTAGAATATCATAAAAAGCTACTTTGTGGCGATGTAGATTATAAACTCATGGAGGGTAACTATGCTTATACAATTTCGCTTTAAAAATTTCAAATCGTTTCGTGATGATACGGTACTAGACTTTTCAGCAACTGAGGGTACTGAAAATGAAAATAGGATTGCCAAAGTTGGTGATGAGCGTATTTTAACAGCAGCTTGTATTTTTGGTGCGAATGCTAGTGGAAAGTCTAATGTTATTAAAGCATTCCGTTATATGATGGAGTATGTTACTTCGTCCGTAGTTTATAGTCGTGATAAAGTTAGAGGCATAAATAGGTTAACACCATTTTTATTCGATAATAAGAGTAAGGATGCCGAATCCCTATTTGAAGTGTTTTTTTCTCGTGATACTGGCAGAGGTTGTACAATATATAATTATGGTTTTTCTGTCAGTCAAAATGGTGTGACAGAAGAGTGGCTTAATTACAAGGCTGTAAGTGGTAAAGAATATAAAAATATTTTTTACAGAGGAAAAAATGAATTAGAGTTATCTGGTATACCTGAAAAGCGTCGAGAAAATATTAAGATATCTTTGGAAAAAGAAACGCTAATATTATCCTTAGGATCATTTCTTAAAATAAACAGATTCAAAATAGTTATCGATTGGTTCATGAAAAATAGAATAACAAACTTTGGTGATCCGAGAGAGAATGAAGGATTATCTCATCAAGCTCCAGCCGGATTTGCAGATAATTTAGATGTTCAAAATCAAGTGAAGAACTATCTCGCAGCCTTTGATTCGTCAATAATTGGTTTCGATGTTGAAGTTTTAAAATCAGATGATGACGGAAAACAAATTCTCAATATAAAAACCAAGCATAAAAACCTTGATGGAGGTACTGTATTGTTGCCTTTAAGTCAGGAGTCTGATGGTACTCTTAAGATGTTTGCTTTATATCAATTTATTCAAGATTGTATTGAAAGAGGAAGCGTCTTATTAGTAGATGAGCTGAACTCAAGATTACATCCATTATTGGTAAGAAATATATTAATTACCTTTTTAAATCCCGAAGTTAACATTCATCATGCACAAATAATATTTACATCTCATGACTTTTGGCAATTAAAAAATAATATTTTACGTAAAGATGAAATATGGTTTACAGATAAAGACAATGATGGAATTTCTACATTATATTCTTTGGCAGATTTTGAAGGAGTGGAATCTGAAAGCGATTATGTAGAGAATTATATGCTCGGTCAATATGGAGCAATACCTTCGTTAAAAGCATTAATGCATATGGAGGGAAAGAAGCATGGCTAAAAAAGATCATTGTGGCAATAGACCTCAAAGAATGAATAGGTTACAAAGAGTTCGGGCTTTAGGATACTATTTGATTGTAACAGATACTAAGGAAACAGAAGGTAATTATATAACTGGGTTAAAAAACACATTACCTACAAGTTTGCAAGGAAGGCTTGTCATTAAAGTTATTGAAGATCAACGAACTCAAGATTTAATAAAAGTATGTAAGGAAAAGGCTGCATCAAATCCACAATATGCGAAACTATGGATTATGTTTGATAGAGATGAAGTCAAAGATTTTGATGATATTATCAAAAATGCTAATAGAGAAGGAATAAATGCCGCTTGGTCGAATTGTTGTCTGGAAGTATGGTTTGAAGCATACTTCCAGAATATGACTTGTTGTAATACGTCTGAAGAATGTTGGAAGCGTTTTGCAAAGCTTTTTAAACAAAAAACTGGTAAAGAGTATAAAAAAGCTGATGCAGGAATATATAATTTATTAAAAGAGTATGGAGATGAAGAAGAAGCTATAGATAGAGCTAGACACAGACATAATGCATTCAAAGAGATTGTTAATAAAGCATCTGAAATGAATCCATGCAGCACAGTATATTTATTGGTGGATGAAATACAAAAAACAATAAAAGCTAATGAAAGTAGGGTTACCAATGTCTAAAACAGCACTTATCACCGGTATCACCGGACAGGACGGCTCTTACTTAGCCGAATTTTTATTAGAAAAGGGATATGAGGTACACGGTATTACTCGCCGTGCATCTATCAGCAACACTGCCCGCATTGACCATTTGCTGGCAAAAAATGCTATCACTCTGCATGATGGCGATTTGAGTGATTCTTCTTCGCTGATTCGCATTATCAGCATTGTGAAGCCTGACGAAATTTATAACCTAGCAGCGCAAAGCCATGTACAGGTTTCCTTTGACGTGCCGGAATACTCCGGAGATGTTGACGCACTTGGCGTATTGCGCATTTTGGAAGCAGTGCGTATCTTAGGTATGACAAAAACCTGCCGTATCTATCAGGCATCTACCAGCGAGCTGTATGGCAAGGTTGAAGAAGTACCGCAGAGCGAAACCACTCCCTTCCATCCGTACAGCCCCTATGCTGTTGCCAAGCAATATGGTTTTTGGATTACCAAGGAATATCGCGAAGCTTATGGCATGTTTGCTGTCAATGGCATTCTTTTCAACCATGAATCTGAACGCCGTGGCGAAAACTTTGTAACACGCAAAATTACGCTGGCAGTAGGACGCATTGCCTGTGGCCTACAGGATCATTTGGAATTGGGTAACATGGACTCCCTTCGTGACTGGGGTTATGCAAAGGATTATGTAGAGTGTATGTGGATGATTTTACAGCATGATACACCTGAAGATTTTGTCATTGCAACCGGTGAACAGCACACTGTACGCGACTTTACCGAAAAAGCCTTCAAGCAAGTTGGCATTGAAATCCGTTGGGAAGGCAAGGGCATCGACGAAAAAGGCTATGATGCCAAAACTGGTAAAACGCTTGTCTGCGTAAATCCGCAGTGGTTCCGTCCTACAGATGTAGATAATCTGTGGGGCAATCCGACGAAAGCAAAAACTGTGCTTGGTTGGAATCCGCAAAAAACCTCTTATGAAGAGCTGATTGCCATTATGACCAAGCATGACTATGAGCTGGCAAAACGTGAAGCTGCTTTGAAAAAGGTTCAGTAAGTTTAGAAGGGAAGTCTTTCATAATGATGGAAAAAAATGCCAAAATCTATGTTGCAGGCCATCGTGGAATGGTTGGCTCGGCAATTGTACGCGAACTGGAGCGTCAGGGCTATACAAATATTATCACGCGCACGCATAAGGAGCTTGACCTGTGCAGACAGGATGCAGTAGAAAAGTTTTTTGCTGAAGAAAAGCCTGAATATGTTTTTCTGGCTGCAGCAAAGGTTGGCGGTATTGTCGCAAATAGCGAAGCATTGGCAGATTTCATGTATGACAATATGATTCTGGAAATGAATGTAATTCACAGTGCCTGGAAGAATGGCTGCAAAAAGCTGGAGTTTTTAGGTTCTTCCTGTATTTATCCGCGCTTGGCATCGCAGCCAATGAAAGAAAGCTGTCTGCTGACTAGTGAACTGGAAAAGACCAACGAAGCTTATGCTTTGGCAAAAATCAGCGGCTTGAAATACTGCGAGTTTTTGAACAAGCAGTATGGCACTGATTATATTTCCCTTATGCCTACGAATCTTTATGGACCTAATGACAACTATCATCCGACGCATAGCCATGTGCTGCCTGCGCTGATTCGTCGTTTTCATGAAGCAAAGGAACAGGGATTGCCGTTCGTAACCTGCTGGGGTGACGGTTCCCCGCTGCGCGAATTCCTGTATGTTGATGATTTGGCTAACCTTTGCGTGTTCTTGATGAACAACTACAGTGGCGATGAAACCGTCAATGCCGGCACTGGTAAGGAGCTTACGATAAAGGAGCTGACAGAACTTGTTGCCAAGGTTATTGGTTATACAGGAGAAATTCGCTGGGATACCAGTAAGCCAAATGGCACACCGCGCAAGCTGCTTGACGTAAGTAAGGCAGAAAAACTAGGCTGGAAATATAAAACTGAGCTGGAAGATGGTATTCGTCTGGCTTACCATGATTTCTTGACAAACGAAATGCGTGCGGAACGCTAAAATTTTAAGACCGCGTGTCCGACAGGAACGCGGCCTTTTCTATAGATAAGGAGAAGCAGATTATGAACATAGTATTATTATCTGGTGGTAGTGGCAAAAGACTGTGGCCGCTGTCGAATGATATCCGTTCTAAGCAGTTTATTAAGATTTTCAAGAATGCTGATGGTTCGCATAATTCTATGCTGCAACGTGTTTATGAACAGATTAAGAGTGTTGATAGTGAAGCAAAAATTACGATTGCAACCTCTAAAGGTCAGGTATCCTCAATTTGCAATCAACTTGCAGACAACGTAAGTATCTCTGTTGAACCTTGTCGTCGTGATACCTTTCCTGCTATTGGATTGGCAGCGTGCTATTTGCATGATGTGCTGCATGTGCCTGCTAATGAAGCTGTAGTGGTTTCTCCTATTGATCCATATGTAGATGACAGCTATTTTGCTGCCTTTGAAAAGCTGGCAGCGTTGGCACAGCAACCAGAAAATAATCTGGTGTTGATGGGAATTGAACCGACCTATCCAAGTGAAAAATATGGTTATATAATTCCTGAAGGTAAGGAAGCTATCAGTACTGTAAGCATGTTCAAGGAAAAGCCGGATGCCAAAACTGCAGAAGAGTACATCAAGAAGGGAGCCTTATGGAATGGTGGTGTATTTGCCTTTAAGTTGCAATATCTGTTAGATAAGGCACATGAGCTTATAGAGTTTGATGACTACTATGACCTTTACAATAAATATGATGCATTGACTAAGATAAGCTTTGACTATGCTGTTGTTGAAAAGGAACCAAGGATTACTGTTATGCGTTACGTAGGACAATGGAAAGACCTTGGTACCTGGAATACGCTTACAGAAGCTATGGATGAGCAGGTTATTGGTAAAGGTGTTTTAAATGAAAAATGCGCTAATGTACATGTTATAAACGAGCTGGATATTCCTATTCTCTGCATGGGCTTGCAGAATGTTGTTGTTGCAGCTGGTCCTGATGGTATTTTGGTATCGGACAAAGGACAGTCAAGCTATATTAAGCCGTTTGTAGATAATATTATTCAGCCAGTAATGTATGCCGAAAAGTCCTGGGGTAGCTATCAGGTTATAGACATGGAAAAAGAAAGCCTGACCATTCGTATAACGCTGAAGGCTGGTAGTAAAATGAACTATCATAGCCATGAGCATCGCGATGAGGTGTGGACTGTTATCCAAGGCAGTGGACATACTATTGTAGACGGCATGAAGCAGGAGGTTCACGCCGGAGATGTGATTACCATAGCGGCAGGATGTAAACATACTATTATGGCAGACACAGAACTGAAAATTATCGAGGTTCAGCTTGGTAAGGAGATAAGCGTAAATGACAAGCAAAAATATGAGCTTGAATAATAAGCCGTTTCTGCTCAAGCCTATAGGCAAGGATTATCTTTGGGGTGGCAGACGATTGAATGATGACTTCTCCAAGGACGTTCCTATGCAGCCTTTGGCAGAAACGTGGGAGTGCTCTACACATCATGATGGTACGAGCATGGTTGCTAGTGGTGAATTTAAAGGCTTGTAATTAGCAGATGTTTTGCGTCGTAACCCAGGTTTTTTAGGCAAGCATTATGCAAATTTAGGTGAACTGCCTATTTTAATCAAGCTTATTGATGCTAAAAAGGATTTATCTGTTCAGGTTCATCCAGATGATGAATATGCTTTTAAGTATGAAAACGGACAGCGTGGAAAGACCGAAATGTGGTATGTGCTTGATGCTAGTCGCAATGCGCAGCTTGTATATGGTTTCAGTCATGATATAGATAGAGATATTTTGGCAAAAAGCTTGCAGGATGGTACAGTAGAAAAATATTTGCAAAAGATACCGGTACATCGCGATGATGTTTTCTTTATAAAACCTGGCACCGTTCATGCGATTGGTGCTGGAGCACTGATAGCTGAGATTCAGGAAAGCTCTAATTTAACGTATCGATTGTTTGATTATAACCGTGTTGATAAAAATGGCAGGAAGCGCGAGCTGCACATAGAAAAAGCTTTAGCTGTTGTTGATATTCATGGAAGCGCACAGCCGAAGCAGCCAATGCGTGTGCTGAAGTATAGGAGAGGTTTTGCGTCGGAAATGCTGTGCCGCTGTAAATACTATCAGGTAGAGCGAGTTCTAGTAAATACGGAGCGCTGTCGTGAAATGGCAACATTGACAAGTAATGGTGATTCCTTTCAGGTGTTGCTTTGTACGAATGGCTGTGGAATAATGATGTTTGGTGAAGGCGAAGTATTAAATATTTTTAAAGGTGACTGCATATTCTTACCGGCAAATTCTATAGAGGTTAAGCTGCATGGAGAGCTGCAATTGTTACTTGTACGAGGGTAATTTGTTATCGATTAAGTAAAAAATATATTTTTACGATAACTTGAAAGTGTCATGTTCGTAATTTAAAACTTAACGTACTTATAAAGTACGTTTTAACTTTTACCTGGAGGTCTTTCTTATTAACATTATCGTAACCGGCGGTGCCGGATTTATCGGAAGCAACTTCATATTTCACATGCTGGCAAAGCATCCTGACTACCGCATTATCTGCCTTGATAAGCTGACCTATGCAGGTAATATTTCTACGTTAGAACCTGTGATGGACAAGCCGAACTTTCGCTTTGTGCAGGCAGATATCTGCAACAGAGAAGCGGTAGACAAGCTTTTTGAGGAAGAGCATCCAGATATAGTGGTGAACTTTGCTGCAGAGTCACACGTTGACCGCAGCATTGAAAATCCGGAAATTTTCTTGCAGACGAACATTTTTGGTGCAGCAACCTTGATGGATGCCTGCCGTAAATACGGCATCAGGCGTTATCATCAGATATCTACGGATGAGGTGTATGGAGATTTAACGCTTTTGGCGGATGCTAAGCCGTTTACCGAACAAGCTTTAATTCGGCCGAGTTCTCCCTACAGCAGTTCCAAGGCAAGCGCGGATTTACTCGTCATGGCTTATCACAGAACCTATGGCTTACCGGTTTCGATTTCGCGTTGCAGCAACAACTATGGTCCCTATCAGTTTCCCGAAAAGCTGATACCATTGATGATTGTGAACGCTTTGGCAGATAAACCGTTGCCTGTATATGGCGAAGGACTGAATGTACGCGATTGGCTGTATGTTGAGGATCACTGCAAGGCAATTGATTTGATTATACATAAGGGCAGAGTAGGCGAGGTATATAATATCGGCGGTCACAACGAGATGCGTAATATTGATATCGTCAAGCTGATTTGTAAAGAATTAGACAAGCCGGAAAGCCTGATTACGCACGTAACCGACCGCAAAGGTCATGATATGCGTTACGCAATCAATCCGACGAAGATTCATAATGAGCTGGGTTGGCTGCCGGAAACGAAGTTTGCTGACGGCATCAAAAAGACCA
>ENA-OOZR01000661-OOZR01000661.1-human-gut-metagenome-genome-assembly--contig:-NODE-661-length-26687-cov-1.771140_pt1 | contig 26687 bp, 17 predicted proteins | sample MGYA00241045_ERZ501406 | MGnify/ENA primary metagenome ERZ501406 (study PRJEB25962, sample SAMEA2042920) | human gut metagenome | biome: human gut; feature: human-associated habitat; material: faeces...
ATATCACTACGACCACTTACCTGCCACACCCCAGTCAATCCTGGTGTCATACTCAATCGACGTTTGTGATATCCTTCATACTGCTCAAATTCATCCACCGTTGGCGGTCTTGTCCCAACAAGGCTCATATCACCTTTTAATACATTCCAAAACTGCGGCAATTCATCCAAGCTTGTCTTACGAATAAACTTCCCTATCTTTGTAATTCTTGGATCATCTGTCATCTTAAACATCAGACCATCCATCTCATTTTGTTCCATCAGCTCTTTTTTTCGTTCCTCTGCATCTGCATACATAGACCGAAATTTATAAATTTTAAAAATACGTCCATTTCGCCCAACTCTCTTCTGTGAAAAGAATAGTGGCCCCGGCGATTCTAATTTAATCATTGGTCCTAGGACAATCGTTACAACTGCTGTAATCAGTAATCCAACGATTCCCCCCAGAATATCCATCAAACGTTTCAGTACAATCATATGTAATGGAATCTCTCTTTGTGCAAATGTGATTGTTGGATATTTACCGATTCGATTAAGATACTTACTTCCACTTTCTACATCTAATTCATATAAATTGATATTTAAATCAACTGTAATTCCCATCTCCTCAAATTGTTGCACTAATTTCTGAATCTGTTCATCTGGCTCTTCTGGAATCAGAATAAACACTTCGTCTACTACCTCTCTGATTGCATATTGCAGCATTGTATTCCTATTTGCGACAATTGGAATATCCATAACTTGCTGTCCTGTCAAATCTTTGTCTGTAATGATAATCCCTGTCACCCATAGATTCCATGTCTTTTCCTTGATAATACTTCTTACCACTTCATCCATTCGATCTGATGTCGTAACGATCAACATCTTTCTTGTGATTGAATTATATGGTCGATACTTTAAAATATACCATCGATAAATCATATGTGATATCTGCATCCACCAAAAACTAAATATCATCGTTGTAAGATAAATAAATCTTGAATAATCTCTTGCATCATCAATCAAATATGCAACTGTCGCCATCAATGCAGCCGTGATCAAGTTAGTTTTGAAATTTGCCCAAAATTCTTTCCAAAATTTCCTTTTAAAAAAATTCTGATTTGGATCAATTACCAAATACACGATCGTTAATACAAAAATAGCAACTAACCAACGATAAATCACTCGATTATCTTGCGCCCATACCCCATAGATATCCGGATAAAACCTAATATGTGACATTAAAAAATATCCAATTGTAATTCCAAACACATCACCTATATATATAATCAGATTTTGTATCTGTGAACGTTTTACTCCCATACTCTTTGTTCCTTTGTTTTATTAATCCTAATTTCTTTTTGCTTTCTTTGTTAAATCTACAAGATAGAGCACAAAAAATACTCCTGCTACAACTACAAATCCACCAACTGCACCTACAGCTAAAAATTTCTTTGTGCTAACTGTCTGTTCTGCCTTTATCTTAGATGGCTGGTCTGCGATCACTAGTTTATTTCTTCCCAAATCTTTCTGTACTACTTTCTGAAATACTGGTAAAACTTCTTTTGAAATCTTCTTCACATCATCTTTATCATCTGATTTTACCTTAATCTCAAGCAATCTTGTTCCATCCACAACTTCTGCTGAAATTGCGTCTTTCACATCATCTTTCTCAATTTTCGTTTTCTTGGCAATCTCATTCACAATCAAATCAGTTTTAATTAATTTCTGATAATCATACGCCAGATCCCCAGCATTATCCCTGATCAACACCTTATCGGATGTCTTAGGCACAGTAACATATACCTGCATCTTAGAGCTATACTCTGTCACACTCTTCACCTTCGCATACCCAAATCCAGCTCCGGCAAATACTACCATTCCTATCAAAATAAACACCCACTTTGACAGAATATATTTACACATATCCAATAAATCTACCTCGATCAAATCGACTCTTTCCTTCTGGCTCATAACCCTTCTCTCCTTTTGATTCTTTTTCTCTATATTTTCTGCCTGTCTCCTTGGCATATATTCTCTATTTTAACATATATATAACATAATTACTACATTTCTGTGACTTTTCTTTTCATCTTACTTTCTTCTCTGCTATTCTTTTGCTGTCTTCACAATCTAAAAGACTCTTTCTGTATCCATTTTGCTTTCGCAGAGCATTCTGATCCGTTCTCCTAGCCATGTGACTAATTTATCTCTTCTTGATATTGTAATAAATGACAATCGTTGTAATAATTCATTAAATTCTTCATCAAGTCCTATCAGATTTTGAAACTTATATCGCTCTATATTCTGGATCAAAGCGATCTGTTCTTCATGATATTTGTAGAATGGTTTTGATTCGTTGAGTGGTAATGTTTTGATCTTGTTTTCGCTGATTCCTGCAAATGCTGATGTCCCTGTGTCAAAAATTGGAGATGATTTTTCTATTTGCAGAGTATTAACGTTGCGGATCATCCCAAAGTTATTATAATGTCTGTCTCTGTTACAGATGATATTTACAGGCACAGTTTTCCTTTTATTATACCACAAACCATAACACCCAAAAAGAGACAACAAACATCTTCATCTGCTGTCTCTTTTCTTGTGTTTTCTATTCTTACCAAAACTTTGTATTCGTTGTAATATAATCCACTTTCTGTGCAATATAATCTGCGACTCTTTCTGTATCGTCCACAGTCCAAAGTCCTACATTCACTCCACCATCTTTGAATGCCTTGATGTCTGAGAGTGAAATCTTATCACAATTTGCATCCAATTCAATCTTACGTTTCTTGTAATAATTGATCATTCCCTGATCTGGATTATTTGTTACATGCTGTAATTTTACATTTGTGGATGTTGTTGCGTTATCGTCTAAGACTTTTCTCATCTGTACCATTGTTTCAAAGTCATAGGCAATAAACATATATTCTTTATTCCCCATGATCTGATTTGTTAATGCATACAAATCTTCCATGTTGTTCTTTGTCACTGCCTGCATTCGAGAATCATTGGTTGTTTCATTTCCGTATTCTACGAATTCCATCTTGATCTCAATAACTGGTACCATGTTGTACTTCTTGCATGTTGTTAAATAATCTTCTAAAGTTGCAACGGTTGTTGCTGATTTTACATTCTTATATTTTGAAATGTTATTTCCAGATTTGATCGTCAATTTTTGGATCTCTGATAATGTCATATCTTCTGGTTTCTTATCAACTCCGCATAATCTCTTGAATGTCAGGTCGTGCTGCAGAATGAATTTCTTGTCTTTTGTCATACGGACATCTGTTTCTGCTCCCCAGAATCCTGCTCCACCCGCTAATTCATAGGCTTTGATCGTATTCTCTGGTGCTTCGACACTTAATCCGCGGTGTGCGATAAACTTGGCACTGTTTTTTGTGATCGGTGCTACAACAGTCACTTTGTAACTGTTTTTCTTCTTTGATCCATCGGCTGCTGTTGCTGTAATCGTTGCTGTTCCGACTTTCTTTCCTGTTACAACTCCACTTGTGCTGACTGTTGCCACGCTTGTACTAGAAGATTTGTATGTTACCTTTTTATTTGCTGCGTAAGTTGGTGTTACGATTGCTGGATTGCTGACCTTTTTCCCTTTCTGTACGGCTACGCTTGCTTTTGCAAATGTGATTGCTGTCACTTTCTGTTTCTTTACTGTGACTTTGCATGTTACTTTCTTTGATTTTTGTGATTTCACGTAACATGTGATGGTTGCTTTTCCTGCTTTGACAGGTGTGACAACTCCTTTTGCACTGACTTTGGCAATCTTCTTATTACTTGTTTTCCATCCAAGCTTCGCTTTGGATGCTTTGGCTGGTGTGATCTTCACTGCAAATCTCTGTGCATTTCCAACATACATTGTCTTTCTATATGCTGACCATTTGATCTTTGATACTTTCGTTGCTGCGGATACTGGAATCAGACTTGTCATAAGAAATACACCTAAGATAGTGATCACTGTGAATTTCTTTAATCCTGCCTGTATCATTTTTTTTACGTTTTTCATAGTTCCTCCCACTCATTTAACATTTTTGTAACATTTGTCTAAGGGCTATTTTATCATGTTTTTTGTATTTTTACCAGTATCTCTTCTTATTTTAACGTTGATTTAATAGATTTTTTCTGTACTTTTCAAAGTACAATCCATATATTCCCAGTCCGATCCATGCCACCAGACTGATCCATGCCCCTATTTTTAATCCTGGTGTTTCATAATCTAATTTGACACTTTGTGTTCCTTTTTTCATTATGATCCCCATAAACATCCCGTTTGCCTTATAAATCTTTGTGCGATTTCCATTGACTGTTGCTTTCCATCCTTTTGAGTATGGAATCGTTACACACAGAATCTGGTCTTTTTTCGCATGATAGACTCCTCTGAAATGATTTCCTTCGTATTGGATCTGTTTCATTGAGTTCTCCTTGCGTTCCTTTAATCTGGCAAGAACATCTTTTTTAGGAACTGTGATCAAACTGATATCATCAAATTCATATTCACCTGGAGACAAGAAATTTAATCTTACTTTTTCTTTTGCCTTGCTTGTCTGATGATTGATCTTTACAATGTAATCTTTTCTTCCAAAATAGTATGGATTGAAGGTGCTTTGAATATGAATTTTCTGTTGTACATCGTTTTGTGTCACAAGGATTCCTTTTGTTCCCTTTCTTCCAGTCAGTATGAAGTTATCGTCTCCATTTTTCTTTCCATGGTAAACGAGATTTTTAAAATACAGATAAGTTTCCTTGTCTTTCTCTACTGGCACCGTAATATCCGCATATTTCTTCCCTTTTGGAGATGAGATCCTTGTCTCTGGCAATGAGATCGTCTGTATATCAGGATCGTTTCTTTGTTCGTTGTGTTGAATCTCTTTGTCTGCCGGATGCTGATTCAATATGATCTGTGCAAGCATTGCCTGTTCCTTGCCGATTCCATTTAACTGCTCGTATTGCTGCTCTGTCATATAAGAATCATATGCATATGCAAATGGCAGTGCATATTTATTCTTATATAATGTGATATTTCCTTTTTTACTTTGTTTCTCAACTCCGTATGGTACATTCCCCTTGGAACTTACATCTTTTGCAACCTGACTGTTATGTGCTACTGTTATGTATTTTACGCCAGCTAATGACAGGAGTCCCAGTCTTTGATCGACTCCTTTATATTTATCTGCATACTGCATTCCCAACGTATCATATCCTTTGATCGTATCTGTCACACATTTTGCTGTGATACTGTAATATCCGCTGATCGTATTCAAATGGTTGATCAGTCCATAATTTTTATATCGATATCCCTCTGCATGTACTCGATAAACAGATGGATCATTTACCTTACTCAGCATACGGATATTATCTTCCTTCAATGTTCGATATGCTTGTCCCTGATCCATAAATTCCTGTGTATAAGCATATCCTTTTGGATCGAATCTGTAATATCCATGCACTCCCACTGATATCAGGAGCAAGATTGCCATGCTCACTCGCACAATTCTCTTCTGTGTATCATAGCCAAGTCTTTGAAAGATCAACAATAGAATATAAAATACTGCAATTAATCCACAGGCTGCCATGATCCCTTTATTCTTCAGGATTTCTTCTCCTGATGCATTTACGATGATACAAAATACAGTATATATGATGATTCCTGCTCCAATCCCGATCTGCTGTCGTTTTGACATCACAAATAGACGTGGATACATTTCTGCTGTCAACAATGCCACAATAAAGCTCAGTGCAAATGCCCATCGGTTGTTTGCATAGGAAAACCCATTAAATGCATATCCAAAGATTGGGAGAATCAAAGCAATGATACTTGCTATAAATGCCGCTCTGTATTTTTTATGTTTCATTCGCTGTGAAAACAGTGTAAATAATACAACGATCCCAACGATCGGCAGATATCCTGCGTTCGTATTGCTGCCCATATTTCCGTATCCAATAAAGTTTTCAATAAACAGCAGATAATATTTCCCTGGATATACGATCAATGATTTCCAGTCAACCCCATTGCCGTAACGGCCATTTCCTAGAAATCCTATGACGGATGGCAGTAAAATCACTGCTGCCATTGCAATTCCAAGTGTATAATATATTCCAAACTTCAAGATCGTCAGAAAAAAGTTTTTCATCTTGTTTTCTTCGGTGTATTTATAAAAACGGATCCACGCATAGATCACCGCAAATATCGTCAGCATATATAAAAAATAATAATTGCTCATTGCTGATACGCAGACTGCGAAAATAAATACATACGGTCTTTCTCTCTGATAGATCTTCTCAATCCCAAGACATAACAGCGGAAAATAGATCATCGGATTGATGAAGAATGGATGGCGCAGTCCTAGTCGAAAGCAAAATCCGCTGAATACATAGACCAGTGCCCCGATCACTGTTCCATAACTTCGTTTTTTCATTTTTCTTGCATACATGATAAACGTGATCCCTGCCAGATACATTCGTAACAAGATCATGAAATCATACATAGTTTCTGTATTCTTTGGCGAAACAAATCCGTAGAGGAGGTTTAACGGATCACCGATCGCATAGTAATTCAATGTTGAGAGGATATCTGCACCATACCCAAGACTCATATCCCACATCACAAGTTTTGGGTGTCCCGCCAGAAGATTACGGAAAAATTCTCTTAGTGCTTCCCCATAATATGCTAATGCTGAAAAATGCTGGCTTAATCCGTCTTCTACTCCTGCTCCCCATACAAAGCTTTTTCCTTCGGTAAAAAATGGCAGAAATGCCACGATACACATCAGTAAAAACATCAGTGTATAGACTCCATAGCAATACTTTCTTTGTTCTTTTATCATTATACTTTTCCTTTACCCTTTACCCTTTTTTGTTCATTATCACGCTTAGTATACCACATTTTGGATTGAAAATTCCTGAAAAATGTCTTAAGATATTGGATGTATGTACATTTTAGAATATTTTATATCTATCGGAGGTAATATGATATGTTAAATTTGATAAAGAAATTATATAATGATTCGCGAATTCGTTATTTGTTTTTTGGTGGATTGACAACCCTTGTTAATCTTGGAATGTTTGCTTTATTAAAAGGACCATGTGGAATTGATTATAAGATCAGCAACTTTTTCTCTGTTGCGATTGCGATCTGTTTTGCATTTGTTGTAAATAAGCTATATGTATTTCAGTCTAAATCTGAATCCTTCACAGATACAATTCATGAATTCATCAAGTTTGTTCTCGGTCGTCTTGTAACCATGGCTGTCGAAGTGGGCGGAGTTCCTTTCTGTGTTGAGATTCTTCATCAGCCACAGATGATCGCCAAGTTAGAAACACAAGTTATTGTTACGGTTGTCAATTATTTTATCAGTAAATTTCTTGTTTTTAAATCTCAAAAAAAATGATTCCCTGTATCACATAAAATCCCTGAGATCAGATATTCATCTCATCCGATCTCAGGGATTTGTATAGTTATTCTTTGGATTTGATCACTTCTGAGATAATGTATCTCGGACGCATCTTCACTTCATCATAAATCTTCGCGATATAATATCCGATCACACCTAAGCTGAACATCAAAATGCTTCCAACCAACAGCAACAACAAGATCACTGTTGTGAATCCTGCAACTGCATGTCCAGAAAAATACATATAAAGCGATTGTATTCCAAGTAGTACTGCAAATACGAAGAATACAACGCCAAAAAATGTGACGATCTGCATTGGTGCGGCGCTAAATGATGTGATATTATTCACTGCATATCGTACTAATGATTTGAATGACCATTTGGATTCTCCTGCTTCTCGTTCCTGCACATCAAATTCTACGTATGTTGTCTTGAATCCTACCCAGGATGACAATGCACGGAAAAATACATTTCGTTCTGGAAGTTTTAGAAATTCTTCTGCTGCTTGTCGATCCATCAACTTGAAATCAGATGCTCTGGACATATCGATTCCTGTCGCATCACTGATAATACTGTAAAATGTTTTTGCAAACATCTTGTGAATGAAACTTTCTCTTCCTCTGGATGCTTTCACTCCCTCGATCACCTGATATCCGTCTTCCCATAAACGATACATCTTTATAAGTGTTTCTGGCGGATGTTGAAGATCACAGTCCATTACTGCAATACAGTCTCCTTCTGCCTGTGCGATCCCTGCAAAAACGGCTCCTTCTTTTCCAAAATTTCTGGAAAAGCAGACTCCTTTGATATGTGCTCTTTCTTCCTTGAGTTCTAAGATCTTCTCCCATGTATGATCTTTAGATCCGTCATTTACGAATACTAATTCATATGGGATCTGTTCTTTCTCAAGCAGGTCTCCTACCACCTGTGCTGTTTTCTTGATCATCTGTTCTTCGTTATAAGCTGGAAGAACAACCGATAACATCTTATCCATTGTAAATATCTCTCCTTATATTTTATTCTACCGTGATCTTTGCACTGACGTTCTTCTCAATCGACATATTCTTGATCTTTGTCAGCTGAACCTGTACCGTATGCGTTCCTGGTTCGTACAGCTGCATGTCAATCTTTGGATTTAAATCCTTCACTACAACTTTATCTACTACTGAGCGTAATCCGCTGATCTTCACCTTTAACTCTGAGTCATCAAATTTGACATCATAATTCTTCGTATTATTGATCAATGCGATCTGTTCTGTCGGAATCGTCAATGTTCGTTTCGTCTTCTTCTCGATGTTCGCACGGATCACGATATTCTTGATCTTATCTACAGATTTTACAAATGTAATACCATCTGGCAGTTTAATATCGGACGCTTTGATCGTTTTTTCAATACTCTTTGTACTGTCACTGATATCTAAATTCGCCAGTTTGATACTGCTGATCTTCTCCAGATCATCTTCAGCTCCAGTAATTTCTATATGTTTTGGTTCATAATCAATGCTTCCAAGTACATATCCCTTGCCCGGCGTTCCTTTTGTTTCCACTGTAAATGGTATTGTCTTCGTTCTTGATAATCCAATCTTTACTTTAATCTTGGTCGTATCAAGTTTGATGCGGTCCTGACTTACTTCATCTCCGTCTTCATCATAACACTTGACATTCTGAGCCATTGTTACATCTTTCTTCAATCCGGATACATCTACTTTCGCTACGATCTGTTTGATCCTGCTTACCACACTCTTTGGCCCAGATACAGAGATCAGATTCGGCGTTGCTGTCTGCGTGCTTACCGTATATCCACTCGCTGGTGTTCCTTTCACCACAACATTGACTGGTATCTGGTCACTCTTCACATCTTCCAATACGACTTTGACTGTTGCACCACCTGTATCGATATCTAACTGACTCTTGTATCGTAAAGCCTCAACTTCGATCTGGATCGCATGAACATCTGACATAGAAGATACATCTGCCGTTGCGCGGAAATCTGACTTCGTCAAACGATCTACAACATCTTTCTTTCCCTTCACAGTAAAGCTTACGGTATCTCCAGATTCAATCTTATAAGTCTGATTAAGATCGTCTAAAACCTGTTCATTCAGCATATCAACCGGTACATCGCTGAAAGTCTTCTTGATGACCGGGTTATCGGTGTTGATAACAAACATCCAAAGTAGAAAGGCAAAAACAACAGAAATTATTTTTAAAAGCAGATCACTTTCCATTCTTTTTTTCATTTCGATTCCGCCCCTTCCATAGTTTGAATTTCTTATTCTGTCCTTTTTCTTCTCTCAGGACAGCCAGTTCATCTCTCAATCTCTGTGGATCCAGATGTCTGATGATCTTTCCATCCCTTGCGATAGAAATGCCACCAGTTTCTTCGGATACGATCACAGTGATACTGTCTGAAACTTCACTGATCCCTACTGCTGCTCTGTGTCTGGTACCCATTTCCTTTCCAATCTCTACACTATCGCTTAATGGAAGATAGCAAGTTGCTGACACGATCCTGTTGTTGTGAATGATCACCGCGCCATCATGGAGTGGTGTATTGTGTTCAAAGATATTGATCAGAAGCTGGCTGCTGATCAGTCCGTTGATCTCAATTCCCGTACGCTCAATCTCCTTTAAGGAGGTGCCGCGTTCAATCACCATCAGAGCTCCCGTCTTTACCTTTGCCATTTCAAAGGTGGCGCGGACCAGCTCATTGACCGTACGCTCATTAAATCCGCTTCCTTCTTTACCGGAAGAGTCTACCGGAAGAAAATTGGTAATAATATTCTGGCTTCCCAGCTGCTCCAAAGCCTTTCTGAGTTCCGGCTGAAATACAACTAAAAGAGCCGTTACCGCAATGGCTGTAATATTTTTGATGATCCAGAGAATGGTATCGAGCTTAAACAGCACCACAACCACTGAAAAGGCAAAAATCACCAAAAGGCCTTTTAGAAGAGTCCAGGCTCTGGTGTTTTTGATCCAGACCAAAAGCTCGTAGACAAGAAAAGAAATAATAGCGATCTCCACTATATTTTTGGCTGAGATCCTGGGCAGCAGAGACAGCCAGGATGACAGCTTATCCAGCACTTCCAGAAAAATATCCATCTTCTATCGCCCTCCTCTCACAAATATCATATGTTACGGCTGCCTTGTTCCTCCCGGCTCACGCTCTCTTGCGCTCCGCCTGTGCGTATTGATCTTTTTTACCCGCACATCTGTGGTACTCATAGTCATCTTTGGAACAGCTTTTACATAGTAGTAATACTCATCGTCCTCAAACTGCACATACTCCGTGCGGGAGTAGTCTACTGAAAAAATAAAGAAATTATACAAAGCCGCCAAAGCCGCCGACACCAGCATCCCCACAACCATTTCAAGAGGTGCTGCCGGCACGCCAAACACAAAATCACCGATAAAGATCACCACAAGCTCTGCTACAGAACCTGTCACAATGGCTGCCAGCCAGGCATAGTCAATGGAAAGGCGGCGGATCAGGTATACCACAAGAATACCTACCGCACAGGTAGCGATCATCACCGTCATGGTCTGATTTAAAAATACGGACCGCACAATCTGGCTGTAGCGCTGTACCATGTCCACGGCGGCTTCTCCTGTGAGAACGCCTGCATTCTGCTTTACATACATGATAAGGTAGTAAAAAAAGATGCCGCAGCCCACAGGGATCACGGAACTTAAGCTTCCTCCCAGTCCTACCAGAAGCGGAACCGCATAAGGGATTTTAAACAGAAATGCCAGCGGCGTAAGAACCATAAGCCAGCTGTCTCCCGGTTTAAAGCCATAATAAAGGATGCCTATTATCATCATCACAAGAACCGCGATCAGCGCCATTTCTACAGACACCGCATACAGATGAACTGCCAAAAATCCCCCTATGAGAAATACCAGCATACAGTTGGGAAGCAGCGTTCCGACCAGGCAGACCATAAAAACCACCAGTGGATTCTTAAGTTTTGCCATATATCCAACAGTAGAATTGATGCTTAAAACAGTGCACAATGTAAACAGAAAGCGGATCAGCGGATGGAGCAGCTGATTATATTTCTGATAAAATCCCTTCAGATGCTCTTTCCAGAGCAGCAGTCCTGTCATATAGCTCTTCCTCCCCGTTTTTCTCTGCCTGTATCCGGCTGGTCTTTTCCATATCGTCTGATCAGATGTTTTAAGCGGGCTGTAAACATCGTCTGGCTCCGTGCGGCTATCTCATAGCGCCGGGAGCTGATCTTCCAGGTAACGGCAAGATATAAAACCAGACCTCCCACATATGCAAACGTCCCGTTTTTAATCCAGCCAAGAACCGTGTCGGGCCCGGCCCCGCCCAAGATCACATCCAATCTGTACATCGCCCAGGTGAAAACGATCAAAAGGAAGCTGAAGGTATAGCCGAAAAAGCCCCTGAACATCTGACCGCCCACATAATCGCTCCTAAAAAAACGGTTTACGGGAAAAATCTTTCTGCCTTCATTCTTTTCAAATATGGCCAGCTCTGTCATATAGCGGATCTTCTCTTCATTCAGCATAGGAACGCTCCTTATTATATGCCCGGAAATGATTTACAGGCACAGGATTCTCAAAATATGTCAATTCAGTATACCACAACTTTTTATATTTTGCGACACTTTAAATGAACTTTTATTTTTGTATGTCCGAAAAGGACAGACAGGTTTCTTTAAAGCAATCGCCCGGAAGCGGCTTATTAATATAGTAACCCTGGATCATATCGCAGCCCATTTCTTTTAAAATATCTGCCTGTTCCTTTGTCTCCACGCCCTCGGCCACCGTACGGATCTTAAGGCTTTTGCAGGCCGCAAATACGCTCTGGGCCACAATTCCCGCCTTTGGATTGTGGAACATATCTGTGACAATGCTTCGGTCTATTTTCAGGATCTTGATCGGGAGATCATAAAGCACATGGATATTGCTGTACTCCGTTCCGAAATCGTCCAGGGAAATACCATAGCCGGCCTCTGTAAATGCTGTGGTAATGGCCTTCAGGCTGATATTGTCTACTGCGCTGATAGTTTCTGTAATCTCAATGGAAATAAGCCTGTGCGGAATACGATAACGGTCTGTAATACCGCAGGTTTCTTCTAATATCCCCGGCTCTAAAATCGTAATTCTGGAATAATTAAGAGAAACAGGAAATCCTTCCCAGCCTTCATCCAGCCACTGGCGCATCAGGCGGCAGCTCTCCTCCAGCACAAAAAGGTCAATATAGCGGATCAGCCCGGCCTTTTCAATTTCCGGCAGAAATTTATCCGGCGTAATTACACCCTTTCTTTCATGTTGATAGCGCACCAGCGCCTCTGCTCCACAGATACGGCCTGTTTTTAAGTCTGCCTTGGGTTGGAAAAAAGCAGTAAACCCGCCTCTTTTTATCGCCTGTTTAAGCTCAGAAAGCATTCGGGCTGCGGCAGGCGTCCTTCCGCCATAGGCCCTGGTACTTCTCTGGTTCATGGCGATCTGCAGTTTTTCCTCCACCTGCTGCTGAAGCTTCATGGGCGCCTGAACCTGAGCTGTCCACACATATTCGCAGAGAATCTGCCCCGGACACAGCGTTTCTGCTTCCATCTGAAACCGCCTGCCTTGTTCCTCAAACCGGTCTTTTGTTACATCTGCAAAACGGATCAGAAAGCCCGCTCCACTGATGCGGTAGCAGTCCGCCCCCTTAAAAATTTCCCGTATCTTCTCTCCCAGCTGTGCTAAAAGCCGGTCGCCTCCTGCATGGCCATAGCGCTGATTATATCCCTTAAAATCCCAGATATGGATCCCTGCTACTCCCATGGATGAATAGATTTCCTGATTTTCGTGGCTCAGGCACCGGATATAGGACTGATAATTTAAAAGCCCGGATTCCCTGTCATGGGTCATAACATAGCTGTATTTTTCCTGCATCAAACGGTACTGGGCCATCTTTCCCACAAAGCCAGACATTTCCCTCAATACTCTGGAACACTGTTCCTTATCCCATACCCCTTCTGCTACAAGCAGGCCTGTAAGGCAGTCTCCCCAGCAGCCAGTCCACAAAAGCGGGAATTGATACGATGTTTCTTCCAGCAGGCCTTCCAGCTCCCCATAGGCAGCTTCCTCCCTCTTTTCTGCTTCAAACACCTGTTCCTGTCCAGATCTTGCACCCAGACATTCCCATAAAAGAGAAGCTTCTTCTGCTGGAATAAAAGAAAGCCTCTGCGCAGCCGCTGCTTCTCCAAAGGCCGGTGGTATAATACCGGTATCCCCAATTTTGAAGCATTCTCTTAAAAGCTCCTGCCTCTCTGCTGTCTCACTCCTCTCCCCATAGACCTTCATCTGGTTTTTGCCCTCATATTTAGCCCGTTCCAGAGCTTTTAAACTCCTGTGATACAGCTGGTCGTATGTAACGGTTTCCTCACAGCTGCAGCAAAGACCTGCCGACCAGCTCATATACAAAAGCTCGTTCCCCGCCTGATACGTCCGGCACAGCAGCCTGCGCAGTCTGCCAGCCTCCTCCCTGATCTCATCTGCTGAGGAGATATCAAAGTAAAAGATGAGAAATACATCCTGCTCCAGCCGTCCTGCCACGGAAAGGGGCGGAAGGCTGCTGCGCAGGATCGTGCTGGCCTGACGGAGAACCTCTTCCTTTTCGCCTCTGGACCAATTTTTTCCTGTTTTTGAAAAATCATCCATATCCAGGATCAGCGTAGCATGAATACCGTTTTTGCTGTTTTTATTTTCCAGTATGCTCTGGATCATAAGGCGGACGGTTGTCTGATCATAAAAACCGCTGACAATATCAGTTCCGGCTTTGTATTCCAGCGCCAGCTCTCTCTTTTTCTGCTCATCAATGTTTCTGGCATAGCCATATAAAAGAAGATCTCCGTCATTCTGCCGCACTGCATGGAAATCCATTCTGGCCCACCGGATCCTTCCTTCCCTGTCCTTTTCCCTGAATTCAAAGGACGGAACTGCCCGTTTTAAAGTGATATCCCGCAAGATCTCTTCTCTGTTATATCTGAGTCCAAACCGCTTCCCGTCATCCTCGCTGGCAATATGGCTGTTGATGTAGCCTAAAAGGAAGGAAAGGCTTCTGTCACTGCTCTCTCTGTTAAGCTTCTCATCCAACCCCCAAAGCTCCTCCAGCCGTTCTCTGGTCAGATTGAAACGGAAGGAAAAAAGAAGTTCCTTCTCTCCCAGAGTTTTATCCGCACTTCCCTTCGAAGCCCGTATAATAGCCGTCGTCAAAAAGGAATCCAGCTCCTTTTGTCCCACCGTAGTTCTGGCAATTCCCGGTTTTGGAGCCATCAGGCTCTTTTCATGTTCTTTATCCAGATTGCGGATCACCCCTGCAAACAGCTCCGGGCGGCCATTTCCATCTCTGTACATCCGCCCTCTGCATAAAAGATGCTTCCATGTGCCGTCTGCTGCCTTCGCCCGGTATACAATGGCATGGCGGTCTGCCCTTCCGTCTGCAATCTCCTGATTACTGTCCAAAAACATTCTTGCGTCATCCGGATGGATCCTGCGTTTCCAAAAGGAAACTGCATTTTTTACCACCTGCCCGGGAAGCCCAAAGTCCTCCGCCATCTGCCAGGTATAACGAAACTCTCCTGTCTTCAGATTGCCTACAAAGATATAATCGTCAATACTCTCCGACAGGGCGTCTAAAAGCTGGTCTTTATGATAGGAAAAAGCGTTTCCTCTCGTCGCCGCTTCTTTGCTGAGCCGTCTGGCTGCCTGCTTTCCGGATAATATGTGATAATCTCTCTTGCGTATATACATCTGCATATCCGCTACGGAAAGAACGTCGGAAACAGAGAGCCTGTGGCCTCCATTCACAGTCACCAGACCGTAGCTGAAGGTTGCCTCATAATCGATGCCAACGGACTGTCTGCGCTCCTTTAAGCGCGCAAGGATTTCCTCAAGAATACCGGCTGCCTGATCAGAATCCTTATTCTGGAAAACCAGAATGAACTCATCTCCGCTGAGGCGGAAAGCAAAATCAGAAGCCTCTATTCCTTCCTGCATGGTACAGGCCGTAACCTTTAAAAAACGGTCGCCTTCCAGATGGCCATATGTGTCATTGACCCATTTCAATCCATTTAGATCGCAAAGAGCTACCGTACAAAGCCCGTCCTCCTTTAAGGAGGAAAGAACCTCGCTTAGATGATTTTTTCCCGCATTTCGGTTTAAGAGCCCGGTCAGTTCGTCAATAGAGGCCTCAATGGACAGCTGAAGAAAGGAGGTAATATCCACGGAATTCTGTATGTGATACCTGCGCCCGTCCCATTCCTCCAGCCAGTCATAATTGATATAATCACGGCCTGAAGCCTCATTGTGCTCCCGCCAGACAATGGCTTCTCCCAATTCTTTGTCAGCCAGAGCCGGTATTTTGCAGAAAGGACAGGGTTCCTTCATATCCTTTTGCAGAATCTCCCAGCAATATTTCCCCTCCGGCATTTCACAGTTAAAAGCCTCCTTGATATATCCGTTGGTATAAAGAATCTCATGTGTAACAGGGTCTGTAATATAGAGGCTGGACTGCATCCGTTCTATAATCCTCTTTAAAAATTCCGCATCAAATTCATAATCCATACTCCTGCACCCCTCTGCCGTCTATTCTCTCTTTCCTGTCCGGAAAAGAAATGTATTCTGTCATTTATTATATCCGCAGTTCCATGTAATGTAAATAGTGAACCAGACAGATACGCTGTTTATCATTCATAATTGAATACTATATGAAGTAAATATTAATTTTTTAAGAATTTGTTTAAAACTCTTGTATTATTTTAAAAATATGCTATTTTTTTATATTGATTCTAATACTGTGATTCTGTATCACAAACAGGATCCAAATATCATGTAAAGAGGTTAGATATGAATACACTGCGAATGCTTCATTATTTTAATTTTGTAATGGCCACTATCTTTGTTGTGTTTTATTTCTATCAGATTGGCTATCTGCTGTTAGGTCTGTGGAAACGGCACACAAAAGAGACAGATGTCTCCCATGCCCTTCACCGCTATGCAGCTGTGATTTCTGCCAGAAATGAGGCAAATGTAATCGGCGGCCTGATCGCAAGCCTGAAGGCCCAGGATTACCCTTCCGAGCTTCTTGATATCTATGTGATCGCCGATAACTGTACCGATAATACGGCTCAGGTAGCCTTAGAGGCAGGCGCCAAGGTATACCGCCGCTTTAACCGCCAGCTGATCGGAAAGGGCTACGCTTTGGATTATCTGTTTAAATGTCTGTCCGCTTCCGGAAAGGATGTTTATGACGGCTACTTTGTATTTGATGCCGATAATTATGTAGATCCCAATTTCGTACGGGAAATGAACAATACATTTGACGGCGGCCACTATGCGGCTCTGACCAGCTACCGCAATTCCAAAAACTTCGGAGCCAACTGGATCTCTGCCGGATATGGACTGTGGTTTCTGCGCGAAGCCCGCTTCCTTAACTTTCCCCGTATGCTTTTGGGAACCAACTGTGCCATTTCCGGCACCGGGTTTCTGGTATCCGGAGAAGTCATCCGTGAAAAGGGAGGCTGGCCCTTCCATCTTCTGACCGAGGATATTGAATTTTCTGTAAACTGCGCCATTGATGGAAAAGTGATCGGCTACTGTGACAAGGCCGTTATCTACGATGAACAGCCCGTAGACTTTAAACAGTCCTGGAGACAGAGACTGCGCTGGTCTAAGGGATTTTATCAGGTTGACTGGCACTACAGCCTGGATCTCATCCGCGGCTGCTTCCGTCCGGGCAGAAAGGGTTTCTCCTGCTATGACATTTTTATGACGGTAGCACCGGGAATGTTTTTTACCCTGGCAGCACTGATCATCAACGTGGTCATGCTGGGCGCCTATCTTACAGAACCCGGCTATATTGCCCGGATGATCGTGGAGGAAAATATCTTCTTTCTTGGAAGGACGCTTGGAATGTTTTATGTGAGCCTTCTGATCTACGGCGCTATCACCATGGCGGTAGAATGGAAACAGATCGCCATGTCTGCGGGCAGGAAGATCCTTTATACCTTCACCTTCCCGATTTTTATGTTTACCTATATTCCGATCTCTGCCGTTGCCCTTGTCAAAAAGGTAGAATGGAAACCCATCTGCCATGGAAATACGGCCGGAGAGCTGATTCCAAACAAGGGACAGGGGCGATAGGATTTCCCCTACAGCACATGGCGGAAAGGACTGATTACGATCCGAAGAAGCGCGTATACAGCCCTTTTTGCCATATCCTGCTCCCTCGGCTCATAATTTTGTCCGTCCTCAGTCCGGCCATCCGGGCTCATGTGGCGGCTTTTTTCTTTTAATGGTCGTGCCTGCTCACGGATAGAGGCGTTTAATTCAGGGCAGTCTACTGCCAGCATCATTTCCGTATTCAGATATACGCTGCGCATATCAAAATTGCAGGATCCTATGATGCTCAATTCCTCTCCTACTGCCAGCGATTTGGTATGCTGCGCCTGGTCTCCCAGATACTCATAAATATGGACTCCAGCCTGGCAGATCTTCTTTTTCTGATTAAGATAATCGGTACATCCAAAGGGGTTGGTGCCGCTTTCTACGGCATTAATCACAATGTCCACTCTGGCGCCCTTTTCACAGACAGAGCGAAGATCCTCATACATCTTTCTGCTGCAGATCATATAGGGAGTCTGTACCAGGATATCTTCTTCCCCTTCCATGGCTGCGATCATCCTTTCCCATACAACAGGCTCCTTATTTTCCGGCTCTGTGGGATTCGTCCACAGTTCAATCCCCCTGGTTTCCATGGTAGCCTTCTCCCAGTCCTCTTTTGAATAAATCCGGTCAAAGGCTTCCGGATACCGCTCTTTCACCCGCTCACAGCACTGCTCCAGCCCGCCTATACCGCCTTTTGCATCAAACTCCTTACAGCAGGGCTGATTCCAAATCTCATGAAAATATGCTTCCAGCGCCTGAAAAGAACTACCTTGTCCCGGCTTCTCTCCATAGACCAACAGATCCCTATCCTCGTTATAGCTTTCCTTATAATATCCCAAAAACCGGTTGTCTGTATTTCTGCCTCCCAAAATATACCCCCAGTCATCTGCGATCAGATACTTGTCGTGCATCCTGTAATTCGTCCTCCAGGGCCTGAACAGATCAATGGGATTATAAAACCGGGCTTCCACCTGCTCATGGGAAACCAGCTGCTTAAAATGACTGCTGTCTGACAGAAAAAACATTCCATTGATTCCGTCTACCAAAATCTGCACCTTCACGCCCCTCTGAGCCGCCTCCCACAAAGCCGCCATTATATCCTGTCCGCTTTCCTCATCTCTGAAATCAAAGGTAGTGAGAATGATCCGTTCTTTAGCAGCCCCGATCAGTCTCAGTCTCCAGATCAGAGCCTCTTTATTATCATCAATACAGAGAATCCGTTCCGGCGTACTAAAGCTATCTCCTTCTGCATCCTCCCCTGGGCCATATCCTGCTTCTTTATGAAACAGCGGCGGGATCACCAGACAAAGGATCACGAATAAAAGCCACAAAAGCAATATCAGAACGGTATATCGAAGCCATTTTTTCATTTGCAGCTTCCCCTTTCATTTTCAGATGTTATAAAAAGAAGTATATCACAGATAAATAAAAATTCTTAAAAATTTTAATAAAAAAATATTACTTTCATTTGAATATTTCATAGAAATATGATATCCTAGTAAAGTTAAACATTTTAGAAAAGGAAGGTTATCAATGGAAAACACAAAGAAAATCACCTGGTACACCCTGGCATTCATGGCCTTTTCTACGGTCTGGGGCTTCGGAAATGTACTCAACGGCTTTGTATACTTTAACGGTATACAGGTTATTTTCAGCTGGATCCTGATGTTCGCACTGTATTTTGTGCCCTATGCCCTTATGGTAGGCGAGCTGGGATCTGCTTTTAAAACTTCCGGCGGCGGCGTCAGCTCCTGGATCCACGAAACGATCAGCCCGAAATTTGCCTACTACGCAGGCTGGACTTACTGGGCCTGCCACGTTACCTATATCGCCAGCAAGGGAAGCGGCGGCTTAAAGGCATTAAGCTGGATGTTCTTCCAGAACGGAACTACTTATGACCAGTTCCCAACCATCTGGATCCAGCTGGCTACACTGGCTGCGCTTTTATTCTTCTGCTGGGTAGCAAGCCGCGGCTTAAACCCATTAAAAAAGCTTGCAACCATTGCCGGAACCAGTATGTTCGTTATGTCCATCCTGTATATCCTGATGATGTTTGCAGCTCCTGCCATCAATCCAAACGGCGGCTATGTTACCATGGAATTCAGCAAGGAGACACTGATCCCTCAGTTTAACCTGGGATACTTTACCTCCTTATCCATCCTGGTATTTGCCGTAGGTGGCTGTGAGAAGATCTCCCCTTATGTAAATAAGGTAAAGGATCCTTCCCGCGGTTTCCCCAAGGGTATGATCGCTCTTGCCATTATGGTTATGGTCTGCGCAATCCTTGGAACCATCGCTATGGGTATGATGTTCGATCCTTCTGTGATCAACGAAAGCTCTGAAAGCTTTAACTCCTATGTATCCAACGGCGCTTACTGGTCCTTCCAGAAACTGGGTGAATACTACCATGTAGGAAACCTGCTGTTAATTATCTATGCAGCCTGCAATGCCATCGGCCAGTTCTCTACTCTGGTTTTAAGTATCGATGCTCCGCTGCGTATGCTTCTTGACAATGAGGATGCAAGACAGTTCGTTCCTACCAAATTGTTAAAGAAGAATCAGCATGGCGCTTATATCAACGGTATCTTTATGGTAGCCGGCCTGTCCGGAAGTATTATTCTGATCCAGTCCTTCGTTCCCGGAGCCGCAGCTGTACTGACACAGTTAAACAAGTTAAACTCTGTCACCATGCCGCTGCGTTACCTGTGGGTATTCGTAGCCTACATCGCTCTGCGCAAGGCAGCAGACAAGTTCCATCCGGAATACCGTTTTGTAAAAAATCAGGGCATTGCTCTGACTGCCGGTATCTGGTGCTTCGTTGTCACTGCATTCTGCTGTATCTTTGGCATGTATGTAGAAGGCGATCCGGCATCTACGGCTTTAAACGTGATCACTCCTTTTGTGCTTACTGCTCTTGGCCTGATCCTTCCGATCATCAAGAAAAACGAAAAAGCTGCCGGCTGAAAAAATACCTGAAAAAAGCCCTGCGCATCCGTTCATCCGGATCTCACAGGGCTTTTTCCTTTCAGACTTTCATATCTTCCATTTTTTCGTAATAGCTGTACCTTCTTTTTCCCTTCTTCTTGCTCTCATACAGGGCCGTATCTGCGCATTTGAGCGCTTTTTGATAATCAAAGCCTTCTCCCGATACAAAACAGATACCGGCACTGCAGAAAAGAAAGTCCCCGCAGGAATCATTCAGCCGACTAAACAGCTGATCCATTCTCCTATCCAGGATTTCCTTATTTTCAATGCCTTTTACAAATACAAGAAATTCATCTCCGCCCAGACGTCCAATCAGATCGTGGCTTCGGAAGGTATGGCGCAGCACTTCTGCCAGTGATTTCAATACCTCATCTCCCTTTAAATGGCCAAAGCGGTCATTGACCTGTTTAAAATCATCTAAATCCAGGATCAGCAGCGCTCCCCTTGCAGAATCTTCACCGGTTGTCATAAAATCAGATACCTCTTCTTCAAAGCTGCTCCGGTTGTATACCCTGGTAAGAGGATCACTTTTGGCCGCTGTCTCAGCCGCAAGCTCTCTCCTCTTTTCAGCATCAATATTTTTCAGATACACAAGAGCATACATATTTTCTGTATAATGATCCTGAAATACGTGGATCACCAGCTTCATCCAGCAGAGACGCTCTTTCACATAGTGGCGGAAGCACAATTCAACCGTATTGGTTCCGCTTTTATACATTTCCTTCATATAGGAAAGATCCATATACGATTCATAAAGCTCCCGATCCTCACAAAAAATCTGATCACTTCTCATCTGCTGCTGAACAATGCTTTCAAAATCCTGTTCCTGATCCTTACTCTGGACGAATGCCCACAGCCCTGCTGCCTCCATAATATGGCCGCTTTCCACATCTATCTCTGCATGGGCCACAGTTTCCGAAAGAAGAGCCTCATAAAAATCCGTCTTTTTCATATATTCCAGCTCTATGGCACGTTCCTGATCTGCAGGATCCATGAGCACTGCAACTGTATAAACATCCTCCTTTTTATCGCTGAGGTGACGGGTCTTTACCTTAAACCACTCATAGGAACCGGATTTGGTCCGAAAAAGCATCTCGCTGCCTGCCCGATTCCACTTATCCTTAACATCCCGGAACATAGTTTGAAATTCATCTGCAAAATGAGGATGGACAATCTGTTTTCGGATCCAGCATTCCGGAAAATCCTCTTCCCGGATCTTATCTCCCGCGATCATCTGACGCTTCGTATGGAAATAAATGGTTTTCTTATGCTCGTTGTATTCAAAGATCTCGCTCTTAAGACCGCCAGGCAGAAAATCAGGCCGTTCCAGATCGCTGATGATCCGGTGATACCCCTCCAGCCAGACCGTGCTGTTCTCCCTTTTGGCCCGTATCATCATACAGCGTACCGTAACCTCACCTCTGGAAGGATGATTCCATGTATACTCGACCTGTGTAATCTTACCCGTTTCAACCGCACTCTGGATCGCAAGGTTAATATAGTTGTAATATCCGTCATTGATCCTGTTGTACCAGTGGAAATAACATTCTTTTGGCGAAAGAGCCGTTTCCACTCCCATGACCCGAAGCATCACCGGATCTGCATACAGCTCGTAGCACTCTGTTTCAAAATCTGCGCATATCCTCCACAGTCCCAGGCTGGTATGCTCCAGAATGTCTTCATACGTCTCCTCCGTACGCTCTTGTGTACCATCCAGCTTTCCGTCTCTGGCAGCCGGACACCTGAATTTTAACAGCCGCTCTCTCCGTTCCTTATAGGCCTTTGAATCCCGGTTCAGATAGGTCTGTTCAAATTCCTCTTTTCTGCAGGGTCTGGCAAAAAGATATCCCTGAAGCACATCCGGACACAGTTCCTTTAAAACAAACAGCTCTTCTTCCGTCTCAACGCCTTCACAGCAGACACGTATCCGGGCGCTGTGAGCCAGCTGTATTACATTATCCAAAAGCCTGTAGTTGTAGGCATTTTTCTGGATACGATTCACAAAACAGCGGTCAATCTTTGTTTCATCAATATCAATGCTTTTTAAATAGCTTAAGCTGGAGTATCCTGTTCCGAAATCATCAATGGCAATCTGGATTCCTTTTCGCTTCCAGTCATAAAAGATCTTATTATAATAGGTATAGTCCTGAAGCTGCATACTTTCCGTCACTTCCAGAGTGAGAGCGTCTCCCGGCAGTCCTTCTTCCCTGAGAATACCTAAAACCTCTTCCTCGATTTCCTTTTGACGAAGCTGCACATAGGATATATTTACGCTGATATGAAAGCTTGGAAGAATCCTGCGCCATAATACGCTCTGTCGGATGGCTGTCCTCAGTACCCATAATCCTACTTCACAGATCAGGCCGCTCTGCTCCAGCAGAGGAATAAACTGATCGGGCCCTACCATCCCGCGTTTTCCTGATTCATAGCGAAGCAGCGCTTCGGCTCCGTACAATCCGTAGTTTTTACTGTCAATCTGGGGCTGATAACAGAGATAAAATCCCCTGCAGCCCTGATCAACAGCTGACTTAAGCTCATCCAAAAGCTCAATCTGATCCAGTTTTTTCTGATAATCTTCGGGAGAGAAGAAAATAAGCATATTTTTTCCCTCTTTTTTTGCCCGGTCAAGGGCATTTTCCGCAAACTGGTATACGGTCCAGCCATCCATGCCCCGGTTAGGGGAATAAGCGGCAGCTCCCGCTGATAAAGTGCACTCTTTTTCCATCTCCTGCCTGACGGTATCGTAAAAGGAGAATACTTCCTTTTTCCCTTTTCCCGGAAGGGTTGCTGCAAAACAGTCTCCATCCAGCCGATACAGCGTAACCGAACAGTCTGCATTTTTTTCCAGACTTTCTGTCATCCGCTTTAAAACATCATTTCCAAAGGGTCTTCCATTTTTTACATTGATATGCTTAAAATTATCAATTCCAAAAACGATAAAATATCCCTTTTCTTTTAAAACAGCAGATTCCAGATCCTCTGTACACTTATCATAATTCCACAATCCGGTCAGACTGTCGATCCTCTGTCCCAGGACAAGCTCATCCATGCTCCCTAAAAGGACTGCCGGCTTTCCTGACTTATCCGCATGCACCGTTGCACGCCAATGAACGCCCACCCGGTTTCCTTCCCTGTCGATCATCCGGCATTCGATATCACAGCCGTTTCTTTTACCCGAACGGACCGCCTCCATATCGTCTTTTATGAGCTTTACATCCCGGTCATAAATAACAGCTTCCCATTCTTTAAACGGGATTCCCTGCTCTCCGGAAAAAGGCAGTGCAAATCTGCGGCAGATCTTATCTGTAAAATACATGCGGTCATCCTGCAGATCACAGGCATAAAGATATCCATTGACGCTTTCATCCAGAAGACGGATGATCTGCATATATATATTCAAATCTTCCCTTATATCCATATGTATCAAATCTCCTTTATTGATACTATGTATTTTATCATCTAACCGGAGATTTGTGTAAAAAATTTCATTCTTTTCAGATCTTCTTCCAGGTCCTCTTCATGGAACTGATGGCCCCCTTCATAACAGCGGTGGACCAGACATTCTGCGGCGCCGTTTAACCCATAGGCTTTTCGTACGATCTCCACCTGTTCCTCTGCATTGACAATGCCCCTTGGGCCGTTTAAGTGATCTGCCCTGCCGGACTGGATCACAAGTGGTCTGGGCGCAATGAGGGACGCAATATCTCCCATATCCAGCGCATTCCAGAGCCCCGGGACATAATTGCAGCTGCAATTTCCATTTAATTCCAGAAGAGAGTCTTTAAATCCATACAGATAACCGCTGATCACTGCATAACGTACACGCTCATCCAATGCAGCCAGATACAGCGTCTGAAGTCCTCCGCCAGAAAAGCCCACGCAGCCCAGATGCTCTGTATTCCATTCTCCCCTCTCTTCCAGATAGTCGATCAGGCGCATCAGATCCCAGGTATTCATTCCTGCCACAGTCATTCCAAGGGGCTCTGCCATATGGGCCAGATAGAAACAGGTTCCGCGCATAAATGCATTTTCCTCATCCTTCTGAAAAGCCAGATCCCTCCGCTCGCCAAAGCCTCTGGCATCGGGACAGACGGCAACATATCCCAGCCGGGCCAGATAGAGGCCGTAATCGTAATGGAAACGGTCAATCGCCTCTGCCACTGCCGGAATCTCACTGCAGCCGGCCACACTGTATTTTCCCGCCCCCTGATGTCCATGGGGAGCAAGGACACAATCGGAATGACGTCCGCTGCCCGGCGGGATCAGCAGATACACCGGCATCCATATATCCGGTTCCATCTGCAAAAGAAGCTTTTCCCTCAGGATTCCTCCGTCCAGCATGACTCGTTCCGCTATTTCAGGGCAGGGGGAGCAGATTTCCATTTTGTCCATTCCCAAAAGCTCCCACAAGCGCTTCTTTTCCTTATTTTTCCATCCCGTCCATTCTTCCACGTTCGTTCCTGAAAAAGCCTCCTGCCTTGCCAGACGGTCATATTTTCGCTTCATCCCGTTTAGGCTGTCATAATAGCGGCTCACTGGCAGGATCCGTTCTCCTGTGTTACTCATCTTCGTCCTCCTTACTGCTATTTTCCCTTATCCTGTCAAAGGCTCTGCGTATATGGAAGGCATTGACCACAAAAAACAGCGGACAGCCGAAAATAAGAAAAATAATGGCCGCCTGGGGCAGAAAGGCAATACTGAATACTGCAGCGATCCCCAGTACAAGATCCTGAAGGATCATGGCAGAGGTTGCCCCCCAGTTTGATGCTGCCATCATGTATGCACTTTTTATGGTTCCCATCCATGTATTTTCAAAGGTTACAAGTACCGGCCACAGCCACAGCATAAGAATCCCGTAAAGAATGGAAAGAAACACGGTAAGAGCCAGCATAAAAAGTCCCGCCGCTCCCTTTGGCTGTACCGGGCCGGAAAGCAGGTACAGATCGGTTCCGATCACCGCACCGGCTAAAAGACTTATAACTCCCAGAGGAAGCGCCTGAAAAAAATTAATCCGGAAGGCTTTAAAAAACATGGAGCACACAGAGCCGCCTTCATCCCTGACAATCCGCAGGGCTGCATAATGGGCGGCTGCCAAAGCAGGTCCTGCCGTTATAACCGGCAGGCTGCAGAGGAGCCAGAGTACGTGAAGGATGATCATGTCTCCCAGTTTCATTAAAAACGTTATAAATGGTCCGTCATATCGCAGCATATTTTCCTACCTCACCATTCTCTGAAGCTGTTCCATCTGATAAAATTCTCCTTTTTTTGCCATCAGCTCCTGATAGCTTCCCTGTTCCCTGATCCTTCCCTGTCCGATGACAAGGATCCTGTCGGCTCCGCGCACGGTAGAAAGGCGGTGAGCCACAATAAAGGTAGTCCTTCCCTTTGTGAGGCGTTCTAAGGCCTCCTGGATCTCCGACTCAGAGATGCTGTCCAGAGCCGACGTAGCCTCATCCAGAATAATGACCTGAGGATTGCGGATCAGCGCCCTTGCAATGGAAATCCTCTGGCGCTGGCCCCCGCTTAAATTGGCTCCATGCTCTTCGATCATGGTGTCAAGCCCCTGGGGCAGCCTTTTTACCACCTCGGACAGATTGGCTGCTTCTACCGCCTGCGCGATCTGTTCCTCGCTCACATGTTCCAGACCATAGGTAATATTTTCCCGCACCGTTCCGGTAAACAGTACCGGCGTTTGGGGCACCACGGACAGAAAACGGCGGTAGGTTCTTAAATTCAGGCCTTTCATGTCTTTCCCGTCTAACATAAGCTGTCCCCCAGAAGGCAGGATAAAACCAATGAGCATATTTAAAATAGTTGTCTTTCCAGAGCCCGACTCGCCTACCAAAGCAATGGTTTCACCCTGTTTTACCGTAAAATCCAATCCGTGGAGCACTTCTTTGCTGCTGCCTGGATAGGAAAAACTTACCTGTTTAAAAGCGTATTCTCCTCTTAGGGAAAGCAGCTCTTCCTTTCCTTCATTTTCCTCTATCTCATCCGAGGACAGCACCTCCCCGATGGAGGAAACGGATTCCAATCCCTTTGTAAGAATAGGAAGCAGATTGATCAGAGCAGAAAACTGATTCACTACCGTCGTAAAGCTGGACTGATAAAAGGTCACATCCCCCACCTTTAT
>ENA-OOZR01000671-OOZR01000671.1-human-gut-metagenome-genome-assembly--contig:-NODE-671-length-26183-cov-6.903131_pt1 | contig 26183 bp, 41 predicted proteins | sample MGYA00241045_ERZ501406 | MGnify/ENA primary metagenome ERZ501406 (study PRJEB25962, sample SAMEA2042920) | human gut metagenome | biome: human gut; feature: human-associated habitat; material: faeces...
TATACACGAATTAACAAAAATAATATATATATTTTTACTTTATATCTGTTCATCACTTCAGAGCCAAACATCTTTGTTGTGGTGGGCAGATACAAAATAAAAATAAGAGAGATGTTTGGCAGCACCTCTCAAAAGGAGGTAACAATGAGAAGTATAGAAGCTAATGATTTAGATAGTATGGTATATTACCAAGTTCCAAAATGGCTTATGGATTTATTGATAGAAGGAAAGATATCGATAGGGGCTTTTAAAACTTATGTACTGATGTATGAAAGAACTAGATTATCAGCCAGAAATAAATGGATAGATGAAAAAGGAAAGGTATATATCAAATACTCATACGAGGAACTTATGGAAGATTTGAAGTGTACAAGTAGAACAACTGTATCAAACAATATAAAGGACTTAGAAAAAATTGATTTGATTGAAAAAGTTAGATGTTTTAGTTCTAGTAGTATCTATTATCTAAAGGTCAGAAGTACAGAAGATTGTACTAGTACAGAAAGTTGTACTGACAGAAGTACAGAAGATTGTACTACCATTAGTACAGAGGTCTGTACCGACAGTAGTACAGAGTTGCTGTACGCTAGTAAGAATAACTTTAATAAGAATAACTATAAAAAGAATAATAATACACACACAGAGGAAATTGAAAAACCAGAAGAGGAAAACTCAAATAATGATCCTGTAATAATTCAGCAGATATTAAAAAAATATAAAGAGTTAGGGTTGCCAGAATATGAATATAGACCAGATAACTATGTAATACTTGAAGCTTATAATAATTTAGGAGCTAAAAAACTACTGGAAGCATTGGAGATAATGAGTGAAAGTGAATTTGTTAAAAATAATCTAAGTATTAACACTATATTCAAATTGGATAATTTAAAAAAGGCTCTTAATGGAAATTTTAAGGATAAAGTAACAAAAGGCAAGGTTAAAGATAAAACACAGGTAAAAGAAACAAAAGAAGAGAGAGCAGAGGACTACTATAGTGAAGAAGTTCTGGCTGCTTTGAAAGGAGCTAATTATGCAAAAGTGTAGCTATTGTGGAAAAGAATACATAGAAAACAACCATATTTTTGAAGGGTTACCTGATTTCGTAAAAGAAAATATTAGATTTATCCCATCTTGTGATTGTTTAGAAAAGTTAAGAGAAAAAGAGATGGAAGAAATGGAAAAAAAGAGGATAAGAGAGTGCATAATGAACAAAGTTAAGAAATATAAAGACATTTCTGTAACTGGTAAAAAATTCTATGAGAGCAAATTCGAAAATGCCGATATGAAAGAATTACATATGCAATTTGCTAAACAATATGCAGATAATTTTTTAAAAAAGAAGTTAACAAAAGGCTTGATATTCTTTGGGAATGTAGGTATAGGAAAAACCTTTGCTACTGCTTGCATAGCTAATCAACTTATGGATAATGGGAGAACAGTACTCGTAATGAATTTAGGACTGTACATAAACAAACTGAAAGCTGGAGGCTGGGAAGAGGCAGAGCAAGACATTTTAAAGCAAGTAGAACAATGTGATCTTGTAATTATAGATGACTTTGGAGCAGAAAAAGGATTAGACAATGATAAATCTACATGGAGAGCAGAAAAAATATACAATTTGATAGATACTAGATATAGAGCAGAAAAACCATTGATTATATCTACCAATCTAAAATTTGACAAAGATATAGAAAAATGCGAGGTTGAGGCAAATTTTAGATATCAAGGTGTGGGAAGAATTAGAGACAGAATAGCTGATATGTGCTACCCAGTAAGAGTAGTTGGAGAAAACAAAAGAGGCATGAGTGAAAAAGAATTTTTAGAGTGCATAGCATAGGAGAACTGGAATGAAATTGATATATTTTTTAACTTTGACATTATTACTTTCAATATTTTCTGGGAGGGAATAGATGGGAAAAGGCTATGTAGCTTATTGCAGGCAAAGCCAGAAGCAAATTGAAAAATTAGAAGATAAAGAATATAAAAAGTATGGAAAGAAAAAAGTAAGGAGAAAATTTAAAAATATAAATATAGATTTTCCAGAAAAATATAAAAAAATAAGATTTTGTGGATATTTAAATTAGGGAGGATAAAATGACTAGAGATGAACTTAGAAAAATATATACATTTTTGAAAAAAGAAACAAGAGTGGAAGGAGTACCTTCAAGAAACCTTGGGAGTAAGGAAGAGGTTTTGAAGGAGATTAGAAAAATAATAAAAGATAATAGAGATACATTTCTTGACAATTGGAAAAGAGCAGCTGGAGCAAATAGGGAACTTTTATATGAAAATGCTGAATTAAAATCAGAGTTGGAAAACTTAAAAAATAAAAAGTGGTGGCAGATATGGAAAGAAAGATAGGAGAGGTATTTGAAATCGATAACAAGAAGTATAAAGTTATAGAAAGCAATCCAGAAAGATCTGATTGTGATATATGTGCCTTTGATAGTGATTATAGGTGTATAACTACAAAAAGAGGATTCTGTCAAAGAATTAATAGAGAAGATGGAAAAGATGTATATTTTGTAGAGGTGAAAGAATGACAGAAACTCAAATACAATCAAGCATAATAGACTATTTACAGTTATTAGAAAATCAAGGAAAGTTATTTTTACACAGGGTAAATAATATGGGAGTGTATGACCCTAAGAGAAAAGCATATAGAGTATTCCCTAAAGGTGCAAAAAAAGGATTCCCAGATATTATCTGTTTAAAAGATGGGCTTCTTATAGGTCTAGAAGTAAAAACAGGAGAAGGAAAACAAAGTAATAACCAAAAAGAAGTTGAGAAAGAACTTAAAAAACACGGAGCTGCTTACTATATTGTAAGAAGCTTGGATGAGGTTGTAGTAATTTTTGATAAGTATGAATTTATTAGTAAGCATGAAGCTATAGAAAAATTTTTGAAAGGATAGGAGGGAGAAGATGAATAATTTAGCAGTTTTAGAAAGAAAAAATACAGTTACGAGTTTAGAGTTGGTAGAACAGATTAATTTTTTCAGAGAACAGGAAGGGAATAAAACAGAACTAGGGCATAATGACTTATTAAAAATAATCCGTGATGAGTTTGAGGAAGAAATCTCACTGGGAAAAATTTCCCAGTCAACTTATAAAAACGATAGAGGGAGAGAATACCCTATGTTTGAACTAACATTTAATCAAGCAAGACAAGTGTTAGTAAGAGAAAGTAAATTTGTAAGAAAGCATATAATGTCTTATATTGAAGAATTAGAAAAACAGTTAGGAAATATAGTTTCTTATGAAGATAGATTGAAACTAGGTTTATTTTCAAATGATCCTGATATAGTAGCTAGATCACATAAAGCTTTATTGGAATTAGAACTTCAACCTTTGAAAGAGGAAATAGAACACAAAACAAAAGAAATAGAATATAAAGAAGATGTCATTATTGGGCTTACTGATAAGATAGAATTAATGGATATGAGACAGATTCTTAATTCAGTAGTAAGATATAAAGGGGCAGATTTTCAGGAAAGATGGAGATTACTATACTTTGAATTTGAAAGAAAATATCACGTTGATATAAAAAGAAGAATAGATAACTGCAACAAAAATAATAAACCTAAAATGAAAAATAAACTTGAATATATAGATAAAATAATGAATAAATTACCACAGTTATATGAAATAGCTTGTAAATTATTTGAAGGAGATATAAATCAAATAATAGAGAATTATAAAAAGGTTTGTTAATAAAAGGAGGAATCGAAATGGAAAACGGATACACATATGAGGAGTTACAAAGAGAAAGATTAACAGGAATAATAAATGGGTTGATTTTAGAATTAACATGGCAAGATAAAATTAAATGCTATAAAGGTACAGATATGAAAATACCAATAAGTCATTATGAGTCTACAGATATGTTTATAGATAAATTAGGCGGAATGGATGATGAAGATTATAAAAAATTTATAGACAAGCTAACAGATACAATTATAGACATGTAGGGAATATATGGAAAAATACTTAATAACAGGCTTAATACTGGTAGCTATGACCTTCTTGATAGTTGGTATAGCTATCGGTGTCGGGATAGGGTTGTATTTAATATAGTGAGGTGTAGTATGAAAACAAATGCTTTTAATATCATGCAAATAATAATGGTAACATTAAAATTATTGAATAAAATAGATTTAAGCTGGGGGATGGTTTTTATCCCATTGTATATAGAAATAGGGTTACTAACGATAAAAGAAACAATAGAATATTTTAAAAAATAGAGGTGTAGTATGAAAACAAAAGCAGGAGAAGTAGAGGAAACAGTAAAAAATATAATAAATAGGTATTTAACAGGTGGAGAGATAGAACCGAATGAGTTTGAGTATATAAAGAAGTATTCTAGGTATTTGAAAAACTATAAATTTCTAAAAAAACAATAGAGGTGGCATATGACAGATAAGCAAGAAAGCCCAAAAAGCAAAAAAACCAAACAAGCAGCTGAAGAAATAATAAGTGGCAAACATAAATATTGCTGGTTAAAAATAAGATTAGATAAAAATGGAGAAGTAAATAAAATATTAAAAACTCCCTTTGAAGAAGAACTATAATAGTTATTTATTTAAGATAAAACTATTGCAAAATAAGGAATAATACTATATAATATAGAAAAGAGAAAATAGAATATATGAAAAAACTAATTTTCGACCCTGGTGGTGGATTAGATGAATTACAGATAAAAGTCTGTAGTTTTTCTGGTCCACCTTTTTTTATTTATCCTGATTAAAGCACATAACTCTGTACACGAAATAACAAAGGCTAAAGGTAGCAGTATTGAAGTTATGTGTTTCAATGGGGGTATACCTCACGATCGAAGTCTACCCACTACTAATTTTTTTCATATAAATGTCCTCCTTTCCCTCACTCGAGGGGATATATGGGAGCAGTAGCCTAAGTTGGTGAAGGCCTGAAGCTCACGAAGGTTCGATTCCTTCCACTCCCAGTTATAGCTATCATAAACACTTGGTAGCACTTTATGCGTAGAAGCATAGAAAAACTATGGGTCTACATTAATGGTTAGCAGTGAATGATTTTAAGGATAAGGATATCTATCTGAAAACCTTTGTCTGAATTCCAAAAACTGTAAAACTACTTTCAAAAGAAGTGGTCAGGAGAATGAACAATTGGAATAGTTTTCCTGTTTCGGCTGTTAGCAGTTCAGCCTAATAAAAACTGCATAAAAAGCCGCTAATAAAATTAATATAAACCAAAACTGTCACAGATGGATAGGTAAGGATTATACACTGCCTATCCAACATCTCAATAAAAAAAGGAGATGAGAAAATGGAACAAATTTTAGTTAAGATCGAGAATAAAAATGGTATTTTAGTAACAACAAGTAATAGGGTAGCTGAAGAGTTAGGAGTAAGACATGATAATCTTTTAAATAAAATTGATGATTATGTAAATAAATTTAGCTCGCCTGAACTTTCAGGGCAGTTCTATATTCCCAGTGAATACAAGACTAGAGATGGTAGAACAGTTAGAAATTATTTAATAACTAAAAAGGGTATAGCCCAATTAATAGGTGGTTATAATTCTTCTGTAGAAAAAGCATTTGATTTAAATGTGGCATATATCAACAGATTTGAGGAAATGGAGCAAATACTATCTAATAAAAAAGATTCAGACTGGCTATTAACTAGAGAGAAAGGAAAGCTAGTTAGAAGAAAAGAAACAGATGTTATACAAGATTTGATAATGTATGCAACAGAACAAGGAAGTCAAAATTCAGGAAAGCTTTATATGACTTATAGTAAGTTGGTAAATAAGCTGGTAGGTGTAGAACCTAATTCAAGAGATAAAATTGAATTTAAAAAGCTTATATCAATACAGCAATTAGAAGATTTATTCAGCAAGGTTATAAAAGATAACATGGATAAAAAAGTTTACTATAAAGAAATATATCAAAAATGTAAAGAATTAGGAACTCAATATATAGCTATAGTAAATTATGACATAAAGTTATTAGAAGTAGCTTAATTAAATAATAGAATATAGACTTCCTTACACCTCTACAAGTATGTGGCCCATGAGGAAGTCGCCTGATTAATACTCTTACATGATAAGGGTAGTAATGAGGTAAACAAGGAGGTGTCACAGATGGCGTGAAAGAACATGAGTTAGCAAAAATAGATTATATAGATGGAATACCTGTAAAAGAAATAGCAGCTAAATATAATGTTACAGAAGCAGCAGTAAGAAAATGGAAGTCACGTCACAAGTGGGATGTCACAAAAGAAGTGTCACAAAAAGTGTCACAGCGTGACAATGTGACAACCAACAAAAGAAGTAAGATAGACTGGTTAAAGCTAGAGACAGAATATGTCACAGATATATCTGAAAAACCTGTCACACTCAAAGCGTTAAGTGAAAAGTATGAGGTCAGTTATAAAACTATAGAAGATTATTCAAGCAAGAATGATTGGAAAGAAAAAAGAAGAGAATATAAGGGAAATGTCAGTGAAAAAACTAAAGAAAAATTATCTGATGAAACCTCTGATGTAATGGCCGATATCCTAAACAACATCAATACAGCACTACTACAAGCTACAGAAGAACTAAATATCTACGAAGAGGTAAACGGCTTTGGAAAGCTAGTTAAACACGAGACTGAAACTGTAAGGACAAATAAACTTGGAACATTAGTAAAGGCCTTGACCTCAATGCAAAAGATAGAGATAGAAAAGCAAAGGCTGGAGATTGAAAGGAAGAAGGTTGAACCAGGGGAGAAAGGAAAAGATAAAACAGGTAAGTTCCTTGATATGTTGGAGGAAATAATATGAGTAAAGACCTAAGTAGATTATTTACCAAAAAACAAATAGAACTTCTTAGGTGTAGTGTAAAAGAGAAGCCAAAGATATTGTTAGCAAGTGGAGCAAAAAGAGCAGGGAAAACTTATATTATGGATTTAGCCTTTATGAAACATATGAGACAGTACAAGGATATGGGTGTATCTTTCATTATTGGCGGAGCTACCAGCTCGACTATAAGAAGAAATATATTAAATGATATGGAAGAGTTTCTAGGAACTAATATAAAACTAAATAAAGAACAAGGCTTTGAGCTATGGGGCAATATGATTTATTGCTTTGGTGGAAGCAATTCTGATAGTTGGAAAGCGGTCAGAGGATTTACAGCAGCAGGAGCATTTCTTAATGAAGGTACAGCTTTACATGATACTTTTGTAAAAGAAGTTATATCAAGATGCTCATATGAAGGAGCAAGAATCTTTATAGATACCAATCCTGAAAATCCTATGCACTCAGTAAAGGTAGACTATATAGATAAGAGTGGGCAAACTCTTAATGATGGTAGGTTAAATATAAAAGCTTTTCACTTTAATTTATATGATAATACCTTTCTTCCATCTGATTATGTTGAAAGTATAGAAAAGGCAACTCCAACAGGAATGTTTTATGATAGGGATATACTTGGTATGTGGGTGGCTGCTGAAGGAATAGTGTACAGAGACTTTAACCAAAAAGTACATTTAATAGAAAAAATACCAGAACATGAAAATATAATAAAGTATATTGGTGGCATAGACTTTGGATTTGAACACTATGGAAGTATTGTAATACTGGCTAAAAGCGAAAAAGGTAATTACTATTTCATTGAAGAAATAGCAGAACGACACAAATATATAGATTGGTGGAAAGAAAGAGCTTTTGAATTGCAAAGTAGATATCATGGAATAACATTTTATTGTGATACAGCTAGAACAGAACATATAAGCAAATTAAAAGAGTATCCTAATAGGGTGAATGCTAAAGAAGCTGACAAGGCTGTAGTTGAAGGAATAGAAATGGTTGGAAGTCTTTTAAAACAAAATAAACTATTTTTTATCAAAGAAAAGTTCAAGAAAGGGCTCCAAGAAATGTATCTCTATTCTTGGAATGATAAAGGAACTGATGAAAAGGTAAGAAAAGAAAATGATGATGTTTTAGACGCTTTAAGATATGCAATATTTACAGAAAGAGCAAAACAGACATTTAGTTTTGATTAGGGTAAGGTGAGAAATGTTTGATTTTATTAAGGGATTGTTTAAGAGAAAAGATAAAGGGGGAGACATGACTAAGGATACAAGATATTTAGAATATTTAATAAATCAATTCCTTAGCTCCCGAGTGAGAATGGATATGTTGACAGGTGAAAGATATTACAGAGGTTATCATGATATTTTATACACCAAAAGACAAGCTATAGGTAAGGGTGGAAGATTGGTTGATGTTGATAATCTCCCAAATAATAAAATAATTGATAACCAATATGAAAGACTTGTAGATCAAAAAATTAATTATTTGCTATCAAAACCTATTACTTTTAAAACTGAAAATAAAGAATATTCAAAGTTATTAGAACAAGTGTTTGATAAAAGATTTTTAGTAACTATGAAGAATTTAGGAGAAGATTGTCTCAATAATGGAATAGGCTGGTTATATCCTCATTATAATTCGTTAGGAGAATTTGTATTTAAAAAGTTTGAACCTAGTGAAATTATTCCAGTATGGAAAGACCAAGAACATACTGAACTAGACTTTGTTATAAGAATCTATGAACTTCAAGAGTGGACAGGTAGCATATTGGAAACAGTAGAAAAAGTTGAAGTGTATAAAACTTCTGGTATTGATAGATATGGTTATAAATGGGGTTCTTTGAGATATGAAGGTCATACTAATTATATTTCATTAGGAGAACAAGAATACAACTGGCAAAAAATACCATTAATTCCATTCAAATATAACCAGATAGAAAAACCACTTATTAATAGAGTGAAGAATTTACAAGATGCAATAAATAAAATTTTATCCATGTTTCAAAACAATATGGAAGAAGATCCAAGAAGTACTATATTAATTATAACAAACTATGAAGGTCAAGACTTAGGAGAATTTAGAGAAAATTTATCCAGAGTTGGAGCTGTTAATGTTGGAAAAGATGGTAAATTAGAAAAACTTACTATAGAGGTTAATCATGAAAATTATAAATTTATACTTGATGAACTAAAAGATGCTCTTATAGAAAATGGAAGAGGATTTGACGCAAAAGATAAAAGAATGGGAGCAAATCCTAATCAAATGAATATCCAATCTATGTATTCTGATATAGATTTAGACGCTAATGGAATGGAAACTGAATTTCAAGCATCCTTTGATAAAACCCTATGGTTTGTTAATAATTATTTATCACATAAAGGATTTGGAGACTTTGAAAGCGAAAAAGCTCAAATCATATTTAACAAGGATATATTGATAAATGAAACAGATGCTATAAATAATTGTACTAAATCAGAGGGAATAATTTCTAAAAAGACAATAGTATCACAGCATCCTTGGGTAACTGATGTGGAAGCAGAACTTGCAGAAATGAAAAAAGAGGATGAATTAGAACCTTATGGAAATTTAGGTTCTGGTGATTTAAATGAAGAGTAAAAGCTACTGGGAAAAAAGACAAAGAGATAGAGAAAAGAAGGTATATAAAACTACTATTCAAGCGGAGAAAGCTCTTAAAATTGAAATGGTAAGGGCACAAGAAGAAATATTAGCTAATATAAATAATTTAATTGGAAAATATATGTCTGAAACAGGATTGAGTTATTCAGAAGCACAAAAAAAATTAAATTCAAACGAATATAAAGTATGGAGAAAAGATATCGAAGGATATCTAAAAGAATTAAAGCAATATGAAAATGTTAATCTTGAAAAGTATAAAAAAATAAAATTAGAACTTGAAACATTAGCTGTCAGAAGCAGAATAAGCAGACTTGAAAGTTTAGTCATACAAACTAACCAAGTTATAAATAAACAGAAATTTGAAGAAGAAAAGGAGGTTACTAATTATGTAAAAAATGTATATGAAACTACTTTTAAAGCTTTTCAAGAAGACATCGGTTTTAAAGGAGCTAACACAATTTTACCTCTCAATCAAATAGAGAGGGCTATACAATACCCATGGAGTGGAGAGAACTTTTCTGAAAGGATATGGAGCAATAGAGATAAATTAAGCCGAGTATTAAAAAAGGAGATAACTCAATCTCTTATACAAGGAGTAAATCCACAAAAATTAAATAAGAGAATAAGAGAACAAATGGGTAGTGGCTACAAAGAAACCCAAAGACTTGTAAGAACAGAATTGAATTATGCTCTCAATGAAGCCACAAAAATAGCATATGAAGAGGACGAAATAGAAGAATATGAGTTTTTAGCAGAGATCGACAACAGAACATCAGCGATATGTAAGGAACTTAATGGGCAGATTTTTAAAGTCAAGGATGCGGTTGTAGGAATTAATTATCCATCAATGCATCCAAATTGCAGAAGTACAACAATGCCAGTTATTAAATTTTAGGAGGTAAAAAGTGAAAAAAGAAGAACTAATCAAACTAGGACTAGATGAAGAAACAGCTAAAAAAGTTGAGGCTGCTTCTACCGAAGAGTTGAAAGGATATGTAGAAAAAACTAAATATAGTGAACTTGAAACAATTAAAAAACAATTGGAAGAGAGTAACAAAACTGTAAATAAACAGTTGGAAGATTTAAAGAAAAATACTGGGGATGCAGAAGCATTAAAAGCAGAGATACAAAAAATCCAAGATGAAAACAAAAACAAAGAAACAGAATATACAAATAATATAAAAAAATTAAAAGTTGATAATGCTGTTGAGTTGGCATTGATAGGAGCTAAAGCTAAAAATACTAAAGCTGTAAAAGCTTTACTCAATCTTGAAAACCTAGAAATAGGAGAAGATGGGAAAGTTAAAGGATTAGAAGATCAAATTAAAAATTTAACAAAAGATGAAGGAACAGCATTTTTATTTGAAGCTGAAAGCAAAACAGAAACTCCGAAAGGAACTGATCCAGCAGGGAAAAGTACAAAAAAAGATATAAAGGATATGACTTATAGTGAGATGGAAGCTTATTTAGCAGCAAATCCAGGAGCTAAAATTAATTAAAAAAGGGAGATGGTAAAAAATGGCAAAATTTAACGAAAAAACTTTTAATCCAGAAGCATTTGGGAAGTATGTTGACAGGATACCTAATCTTAAAAGATTGGAACTTATAAAGTCAAGAGCATTGAGAGGGAATGAACAGATAAGAGAAGCTTTCAGCAATCAGACAGGAACAGCTTATGCAACTATTCCAATGTTTGGAACATTAGGAGGAACTCCTGTTAATTATGATGGGAAAACTGATATTACAGAAGAAACAACAGATACTTATGAAAGAGGGGTAGTAGTAATTGGAAGGGCTAAAGCTTGGACAGAATTAGACTTTTCAGCTGATATAACTGGTGGAGTAGAATTTATGGACAATGTGGCAGCACAAGTATCTGAATATTGGGGAGATATAGATCAAAAAACACTTTTATCTATATTGAATGGTATATTTTCGATGACAGGTGCAGGAAACTTAGCATTTGTTGATGGGCATACTTATGATATTACAGGGAAAACAGGAGATGAAGCAAAAGTAGGAGTAACTACTCTCAATTCTGCTATTCAGCAAGCTGGGGGAGATAATAAAAATAAATTCTCAGTTGTAATTATGCATTCTACTGTAGCAACAAACTTAGAAAATCTTAATTTGTTAGGATATCTAAAACAAACAGATGCAAATGGAGTCCAAAGAGATTTAGCATTAGGTACTTGGAATGGAAGATTAGTATTAATAGATGATGATATGCCGACTGAGGAAGTGGATGAATCATCATCAGGAGCAGGAGATGGATATACAAAGTATACATCATATGTTTTAGGAGATGGGGCAATTGATTATGAAAATATAGGAGCTGAAATCCCTTTTGAAATGTCAAGAGATCCTAAAACAAATGGAGGAAAAACAACTCTTTATTCAAGACAAAGAAAAGTATTTGCACCTTATGGAATTTCATACACAAAGAAAACTCAAGCTTCTCTATCTCCAACAGATGCAGAACTTGAAAATGGTGGAAACTGGGAACTTGTAAATAATGGTTCTGCTTCTAAAAAGGCTTATATAAACCATAAAGCAATTCCAATAGCAAGAATAATTTCTAAAGGATAGTGATTAAAATGGCTGTTTATGATGATATAGTAATGAGATTGAAGTTTTTTAAATATACAGTTAAAGAAGAAGATAAAGAAATAATAGAATACCTTATGAAAAAAGTCTTAAACAGTATTAACAATATAACTAATCAAGAATATACTCAAGAAACTATTCCTGATGGATTAGTAGAATTGTATGTTGATAAAGTTGTTGGAGAATTTCTGATGCTAAAAAAAACTACAGGGGAATTGGTCGGAATAGACCTTTCCTCTGTTGGTAAAAGTGTGAGTGTTGGAAAGGTAAAAGTTGAATATGCTGTTGATTCTCAATATTCAAATCCAGACAAAATATTTAATGATAGGATAAATTATCTTATGTATGGAAGAGATGAAGAATTATATACATATAGGAGGTTCAAATGGTAAAGGTAGATGACTTTTATACTGATACTGTAGATGTATGGAGACCTCGAAAAATAGATGATGAAGATGGTGGACGTACAGATGAAGATTTTCTTTTATATTCAGGCATTAAATGTATGCTTGATAGGGAAAGTTCTACTTCTACAGAAGGTTATCCTGTAAATAGCACAACGCAAACTTTTACCTTATTCACTCATATAGATACTGACATACAGCAAAATGATAAATTAATAGTTTATAGAGGAAATGAAAAATATACCTTTAGAGCAGGGCTGCCATTTGCTTACTATCATCTTTTACCACATAAGGAAATTGTAATGAGTGAGGTGCTTGAAAATGAAGATAAAGGGGATGGATAGTTGGCTTGAAAGGATAGAAACTCTTAAAAGAGAATTTCCAAAAGAAACAGGACAGTTCCTATTAAAACAAGCTAATGCAGTTATAAGGGATGCTAAACAATATACACCAGTTGATACAGGAACTTTGAGAGCTGCATGGCATAGAACAGGAAAAACAGAAAGAAAAGAGTTCCAACAAATAGTTTACAACAATACTGACTATGTGAATCACATTGAGTATGGGCATAGATTAAAACGAGGTGGAAAGATAGTTGGGTTTATTCAAGGTAGAAGAATGCTACATAAAGCAATATTTAATAGAAAGTTGAATTTCTATAGAGATCTTGAAAAAATGATGGGAAAATTAATGAGGTAAATTATGAAAGTTGTAGATATAAGAAAAGCTATTGTAAAGAAACTAGCAGAATTAGGAATAGATGTTGAATATGAGAATATAAACAAAATAGATAGACCTTGTTACTTTGTTGATTTATTAACATATTACAAAGAATGGGATAGTAACTATAGAGAATTGAAAACTCTTAACTACGATATTATGTATTTTCCTAAAAAAAAGGAAGGAAATAATACTGAAACTTGGGAAGCTTTAGAAAATGTAGACAATCATTTTGAAGTATTTGGTAATAAAATATTGCCTGTGTTAGATAGAAGATTGACTATGGCAGATACTAATATGCACATAGTTGATACAGTAGGACATTATGAATTTAGCATCAGCTTATTTGATCAGTATGGAAAACCATATGATTATGAGCTTATGCAAGAATTAGAAGTTAAATTTAAAGATTTGAACTTATCATTCAAGTCATAAAGGAGGGAATAAATGGCAGGAGTAGGACAAATAAAGCCAACACCAGATATAAGTGTTGTATTTAAAACTTTGGCAACAACTGTTATACAAAGAAGTGCACTGGGTATACTTTGCATGGTGCTTAAAGATACTAAACAAACTGAAAAGTGGGTAAATGTTGGGACTATAGCAGACATAGATGAAACTAAATGGGATACAAAAAGTATAAATTTAATAAAGCTAGCTATGTATACTTACAGTCCAAAGAAAATTTTAATAAGAGTGCAAGGAGCAGAAGAACAAATATCTACTATTCTCACAGAAATAAAACAGAGAAAAATAAACTGGTTGGTAGCTCCTAATGCTACAGAAGAAGAAGACACTACTATTGTTCTTTGGGTAAAACAAGTTTTTGGAACTGAAGCAATAGACAAGACAGTAAAATATATTAGTTCCTTTGCTACTAATACAGACCATGTAGCTATTGTTCAATTAAGTAATAAAACTTTTAAATCTAAACTAGGAGAATTTACAGGACAAGAATACACAGCGGCACTAGGTGGAATGTTTGCAGGACTTCCTCTAAATATATCAGCTGATAATTTGATTATGAGCGATTTGATAGAGGTTGATGATGTAGAAGCAGCTCTAGGAAAACTAAGCTTATATAATGATGATGGAAAAGTAAGGATAAACATGGCAGTAAACAGCAAGACAGCTTTTGATAGCACTTGGAAATCTGATACTAGGTTCATTAAGGTTGTTGAAGGTATGTGTATTGTTGTAGATGATATAAGAGATACATTCAGAAATTATTGGATGGGTAAATATATAAATAACTATGATAACAAAATGAATTTTTGTTCAAATGTTAATAAAATATATTTTAAAGACCTTCAACCAAATGTATTAAGTGCTGATTATGACAACAGAATAGAGATAGATTATGATGAACAAAGAAAAGTTGTAGTTGCAGATAGTAAAGACCCAGATGAGTTGACAGAATTAGAAATATTAAGTTATCCAAGTGGACATCAAGTATTTCTTGCTGGTGATGTAAGATTTGCTAATACAATGGTTGATTTACATCTTGTAATAACAATGTAGGAGGTTTAAATGGTAAGAGAGAATTTAAGAGGAAATAAAACGCTTACTGGAGGGTATGGTAAGTTATGGGTTGATAATGAACTCATAGCTGAATTTTCAGCAGTAACAGCTTCTATTACAGCTAATAGATCAGATGTACAGCTTGGAATGTCTGTAGATAGTAAAATAACAAGCTTTACTGGAGAAGGAACATTAACCCTTTACAAAGTGTATTCGAGGGCTAATAAAATTTTGAAAGACTGGAAAAAAGGGAATGATACAAGAAGCAAAATAGTCTTTTCTATACTTGACCCAGATGCAGTAGGAAGACAAGAAGAAAGAGTATCTATAGACAATGTTTGGTTTAATACTTTAAATATAATAAATGCAACTAAAGGAGAGGCTATATCAGAAGAAATGCCATTTGGTTTCACTCCTGAAGATGTTGAATATGAGGGGGAAATTAAATAATGAATAATGAACTTTTAACAATAGAAGATATTTTAGGATTAGCAACAAAACCAAAAAAAGAAGAAGCTATAAAAGTAAAAGTTAAAAGGCTAGATAAGTTGATTGAACTAAGACCATTAAACTTCAAAGAGCTTATGACAGTGATAACAGAACAGCAAAGTGATGAACTTTTAATTTATGACAACTGTATAAGCCCTAATTTAAAAGATGGGAAATTAAATGGAATAGCATTTGAACCAGCTGAAATAGTAGGGAAAATATTCACAGTTGGAGAAGTAAGAGAAATAGCAAAGGCTATACTTGATAAATCTGGCTTTTATGGAAAAGATGCAATAGAAATAGTCGAGAACGATATAAAAAACTCATAAAGAGTGATTGGAGAGCTTTCACAATCGCTCACTACCTTAACAAAGGGCATACATTAAAAGAGCTTAGAGAACTCAAGACGAAAGACCTCCTTATAATGTATGGCATGATAATGTAATAAAAAAATGAACCTTGGCAATTGAATATCTGAGGATTGGAAATAAAGAGAACTTTATTAATTTTAGTATACTTAATAGGGAGGGATAATGACACTCAAAATAGCATGGCTAGATATAAATATAAAGTTTAAAAATGATGTTAAATTGAATGGAGTGAATGTTGATGGGTACTTTTCTCCAAGAGAAAAAGAAATATTAATTGATGATGAATTGCCTAAGCATATGAAACAAAAAGTTCTTTTACATGAATTAGTTCATGCCATGTTATTTGCATTTGGTAGATATGACTATGATGATGAGAATTTAGTTGATACTATAGCTTCTGGTATAATAACTTTACTCAAAGACAATAAGGAAGAGGTCATAAAAGTAATGTCTGATATATAAAAAATAAACATGAATGAAAAATAGAAAAGGAGGGAATAAATTGGATAAAAACAAAGAAAATATAACGGGAATAGGAATACCAATATACGATCCTAAGGGTAAATGGATAGGTAATATTTTAGTAAATGAGAAATTAGAAGTTGTAGATTGGTTAAAATATGGCTATAAAGTTGGAGAAGGGGAATAAATCCCCTTCCATTTTTTAATAAATCCTAATTGAAACTTTGGCATTACCGCCATCAACAACTACATGCCATATTCCGCTGTGTGGAATAGGGATTAATGCAGGCGAATGATTAAAATGACCACCATAATAATCAAATTTTTTTCCACTCTTGTATTTTGCTAAGTTATTTGAATCTAAAAGGATAACATTACAAGAAGTTCCGGAAATAGTAGCCTCAATAGTTTTGCCACCTTCTTGATAATTCAAGGGAGTGTATAGATAATTCATTAATTTTCCTCCTTTCTCAATTTAAATACAAATTCACTCCTTTCTCAAAGGTAATTATACCTTTTTTGAAAGTTAAAATCAAACCGGTATTGTACACATAGAAATAAAAAAGTCAGAGAAACTAACAACTAAAGAATAAAAACAATCCCCTAGTATTTCTACTGGGGGATTTTAATTAATTAAATGCCTTGACTTTTATGTGATGTGAGGTAAAATTATAGTATATGAATTACATAAAAGGAGAGTGTTATGAAAAAATTATTGATATTATTATTTAGTTTACTGGTTTTTAGTTTTAGTTTTTCTTGGGAAAAAATTCGTCAATCAGATGAATTTGGTTATCCTACTAGCTTTTATATGATTGGTCAAACTACTGATAATTCTTATGGAATATTATTAATTGGAAGAAGTGAAGAATTGGGCATGACAGCAGCATTTAGATTTATAGGAGCTGATTTCCCATCAAAAGAAGTATCAATGAAATTGAAATCCAAAAATGGCATTGATGAAGTTGACGGATTCATGAGTGGAAATACAGTACTTTTTCGTGGGTTAGATTCTTTCACTATAATTAGAGCTTTACGAGATAGCAATATAGTAAAATTTAATATTAATGGTGCTAACTTTGGAGTTTCTGGCACTGGATTTACCAAGTTGTATAAAGAAGCTTATTGGAAAGATTTTGATTTTGATAAACCAAGTCGTAAACCAGCAAAAGGAGAAAAAACATGGAGCTTAGTTGAGGGCATAGGCGAAATAGAAGCAGAAGATGATATATGGCATTACTAAATAGGAGTTAGATAATTATGAAAAAAATTTTGACGTTATTATTTGTTTTATTAATCTTTAATTCAGGTTTTTCAGAAGATAATTATTTGAAAAATATAAATACTGAAGAGCTTCAAAATATTTTAATAGAAAATGGATTTAATTTAAAAGAAGACAGTTATCTTAAGGGGATATTTTTTTATAAAAAGGAAGACGGCAAGTTTAGTCAAAAGGTAACACTTGTTTCAGACAACGGCAAACTAACATCATTAGGAATAGCCGCTTTTCATTATGCAACTAATTCTAGACAAAAAATAATAAAAAACGATTTATTGCATTTAGTAATTAAAATAAACAACGCAATAGAAGATGAAGAAATGAAAAAAAATATTTTAAATTCTGTGTATGATATAGCTACCGATTCGATGGAAGGTAACCCTAACACTAAAGAATACAAAGAAAAATTAGGGAAAGTTTACGAATTCGACAACTATACTATAATTTCAGAAAGTATGGATAACTTCAAAGGTTTGGATATATCGTGTAATAATATAGAATTTGATTAACAAAAATAAACAAAAAATAATAAGTTTATTCCAATCCTCAGATATTCAATTATCTGGGGATTTTTTTATGTCAAAAATAAAGGAGAATAGATAACATGAGCAACTATATATTGAGTGCAGCTTTAGAATTAAAAGATAAATTTTCTTCTCAAATAGATTCAGCTTCTAAAAGTTTTAAGAACTTTAGTAGTCAAGTGGCTGATGGTGGGAAAGTAATTGGTGGTTCTTTAAAAGGCATAGGCAATCAATTAGGAGTTACAGCTGAAAGATTTAAAAAAGGTTTTAATACTGTAGAAAGATATGGAAAGATAGCAACAGCAGCAACAGTTGCATTTACTGGAAAATCATATCTAGGTTGGGTTGATTTAGAAGACCAATTGTTGAGAAATGCAGCTATAACAGGAGCCAGCGCAAAAGAGCAAGAAAGGCTAAATAAACAAGTTATTACACTAGGAAGAGAAACAAGATTTACAGCAAAACAAGTAGCAGAAGCTCAAATGCATCAAGCTATGTCTGGTAAAACTGTCAATGAAATTTTAGAAATAACTCCAACGTTATTAAAAATGTCTATAGCTTCTGGTGATGATTTAGCTACAACATCGAGTTACTTAACAAATTCCATGACAGCTGCTGGAATAAGCATCAAAGATACAACAAGATACGCTGACTTATTAGCTAATATGTCAATGAGAACAAACATGACCATGAGTGACATGGCTGACACGATTTTAAAAATAGGAACTTTAACAAAAGGGCAAGAAAAGATTGAAGATATAGCTACAGCAATGGGAGTACTAGCAGACAATGGTATAAGAGGAGCAGAAGCTGGAACCGCAATGAAAGCTATATACGCTAGACTTTTCAAGGCTCAAGATGATAAAAAAATGCAAAAGTTATTCAAAAAATATGATTTGAATTTATACAAAGAAGTAATAGGGGCAGACGGGGAAAAACACATTGAATGGAAAGGGATACTGGAAATAATTGAAGATATGAAACCAGCTTTTCAAAAAATGAACGCAGCAGAACAAAACTATTTTATGACAACAGTTGCAGGTGCTCATCACATGGATGCGTTCTCAGCTTTGCTAAAGGCTACTAATGAGCAACTTGAAAAATCTAAAAATGCAGCCAATAACGCCGAAGGGTCGCTTGATAAATTTTATAAAACAGTAATAAAAGGTAGCAAACAAACGTTAGAAGAATTTAAAAGCGCGGTAGACGGTTTTGGTAATGCTTTAGGTGAGGGATTGGCTCCAATAATCGATGAAAAATTAAAAGAAATGACAAAGGCTATAAACGGAGTTACCGAACAACAATTATCCACTAAAAATATAAACGCCTTCTTAGATGAAATAGAGGAAAAAGCTAAAATTGTCATGGGGACTTATGTTGCTCTTAAAGGGGCTATATTCGCAACGTCTCATCCGTATTTGGCAGCAGCGATGACTGGTTGGGGAACAGGAGTATATCTCGGTAATAAATTAGGTAGTGCCTTAGAGCCTTATGTTAATTCGCCAAAAATGATAGAATGGAGAGATAAAAGAGCAAAAGAAAGAGAGAATAATTTAGGATTAAGCACATCTCAACTAGCAGAAAGTTTTTTCAAAAGAAAACAAAATTCCGTTTCAGAATTTGGGGGTTATTTAACAACAAATGGTTTTGTTTCGGGCGGCAATAATATTACTCAAAATCCTAGTGTTTTCAACCAAGGAACTGCTGGAGTGAATATAACAGGAGTGTCAATTCAAATAGGGGATAAAAATGTAAACAGAGATGAGCTTGTAAAAGAAATAGGAGAACAGATGGTAAAACAAATTGAAGAAGCCCAAATGACACAACAATAGGAGAGTGGATATGAAGCCTAATTTTATATTATTAAACGGTAAAATACCTTTTGTATTTGTGATACCACCACTTGATTTAGAAATAACAACAGAACAAAATACAGTATCTATAAATATAATAGACTTTGGAGAAAAGGTTAATTTCGGGGAAAGAAGATGTGACAGAATAAGTTTCAGTACTTTTCTACCATCAATGACATCACGTTTCTTTTCGTTTAAAAATCCATTGCCACCAACAGCAGCAATAGAACTTTTAAAAAAATGGAAAAAAGAAAAGAAAGAATTAACCTTTATTGTTCCAGAATTACTAATAACATATAAGTGTAAAATAGATAGATTGCAATATAGTGTAACTGAAAGAACAAGGGATATGAACATAAAGATTTCATTAGTTGAAACTAGAGATCAAGGAAAAATAACTGATAATGTAACTGGCTTATATAAGAGGGATTAATTATGATAGAGATAAAAATAAATGGAACTGTATATAAAAAAAAATTTACTAAAGTTGAATGGGGTGGGGGGATATATGGAAGTTCAAGGAAGTTAAATGTTGACTTTCCAATATCAGAAAATATAAATGTTGAGGTAGGAGATAATATTGAATTTAAACTAGATGGAACAGAAACTTTATTCAAAGGGAAAATATTTACAGTAGAAAAAAATACAGATAGAAAAAATGTAAATTTTATTGCTTACGACAACTCTATTTATTTGAATAAAAATTTCTTTGTAAAAAATTATTTTAATAGAGTTCCATCTGAAATAGTAAAAGAAATATGTGGAGAATTAGGACTTGAAGTTGGGAGACTTCCAAAAGATAAAGTTAAATGCACTTTTCCAGCAATAAATAAATCAGCATATCAAATAATTTTGGCTGCTTACACTATACAACACAATAAAGATAAAGCTATATATTCAGTTTTTTGTGATAATGGGAAAATAGAAATAGCAGATCAAGGGGTATTGTTAGAGGATTTAGAGCTTGATTCTTACAACGATTTGAGAAGTACAAGATATAGTGAATCTATCGAAGAAATGGTCAATCAAATAATTGTTTATAAAACAGAAAAAGAGAAACAACAAATAATTGATAAGGTAGCCAATGAGGAAGATAAAAAGAAATATGGGCTATTTCAAGATGTTGTTGAATATACTAAGGATATGAACAATATCTTTAATGCCAGAGATATGCTAAAGGGTAAACAGAGTTATGCTAATGTCATTGCAAATGGTAATCCTGATTTAATAGCTGGGTATTCCGTGGCAGTAAAAGAACATAATAAAGGTTTAATAGGAAGTTTTTTAATTAAAAATGACAAACATATTTTTCAAGATGGTGATTATAACGTAGAAATGGAACTTATTTTCGATAACGTGATGGATAAAGTTGAGCTTGAACAAAAAGAGAAGAAAAAGAAGAAAAAACGTGAAGAAGTAGAATGGGATTTTATAGAAAGGATAAAATAATTTTAAAAAGGAGGTTTGGATGTCTGATTGGGCTAATGATTTAATATCGATGATGAAAGAACAAGGCGTAACTATGCCAACGCAACTTATAGCAAAAGTAGAGACAGCACCCCCAGAACTAACATTAAGATTCTCTGAACAAGTTATTCCTTCAAAACAAATATATTGCAGTAACTATTTATTACCTCATTACCATAGAGATTATACAATAGATGGAACAGTAGACGATATAGAATTAAGTTTAAGTAAGATGGAAGTTAATAACACTACAAGTACATCACCTGCTGGTGAAGGTTCACACACACATGCTATACCGAGCATAAAAGGGGTAGAGGGAACAGCGGGAAGCTTAAAAGGTAAAGGAACATACAAGACACACGGTGATATATGGTTTGAGGACACGCTAAAGGCTGGTGATGAGGTTTTAGTAAATATAGTGGGTGTTTATTGGGTAGTTGTAAGTAAAATTACTAAAATGCCATCAGGAGCAATAGAGGGGGTATAATGTGGCAGGATTTGAAATATTTTTAAATGAAACAGAAACACAAGAAAGTGAATTGCCTTTATTTAAAGAAATGGCTATTGATTTTGAAACTGGAGAACCTATTATAAAAAATAATGAGATAGTTACATTGGAAGGTTCAGAAGCTCTTAAAGTATGGATATGGAGAGCTTTGAAAACGGAGAGATATAAATACAAGGCTTATAGTAACAACTACGGAAATGAGCTAAAAGAACAGCTAGGAACTATATATGATAAAACTATTAAGGACGCTATCTTAGAAAATGAAATAAGAGAATGTTTAGGAGTAAATCCATATATAACAAGGTTGCATAGCTTTAGCATTGAAACTCCTGAAGGGATGCAACATCCATATATTTATTTTTCTGTAGATACAGTATATGGAACTATTGAAAATATGGGGGTAGATGCAATTGGACTTTAAAACTTTAATTGGAATAAGAAATAATATACTAGGAAATATGCAAAATCCCTTATCTAAAATTGAGGGAACATATGATTATGATATAGCAGCAGCAACAGCATTAGAAATAAAAGACTTATACGATTATTTGGAATGGTGGAGTAAGCAAACATTTATAGATACAGCCACAGAAAACGAATATGTAGATAAACATGCTTTAATATTTGGAGTTCAGAGAAGAAGCGAGGTTAAAGCATCTGGAGAAATAACTATAACAGGAAAAACAGGAACTACAATACCAAAAGGAACAATAGTATTAAGTAGAACAGGAATAAAATATGAAACTTTATCTGTAGCATTGATAGGAAGTGATGATAAAGCTAAAGCTAGAATACAAGCTTTAGTTGGTGGAGTTAATGGAAATTGTGGAGTAGGTGATATAGTAGCCTTTGAAATAGCAGACACTAATATATACACAGTTACAAATGAGGAAGCTATAACAGGTGGATTCGATATTGAAAGTAATGAGTCCTTAATAGCTAGAGCAAAAGAAAAAATAATGAGACCAGCACATAGTGGAAATGAAAATGATTATAAACAATGGGCTAAAGAGGTTGAAGGGGTAGAAAAAGTTGATGTTATTCCTGTATGGAATGGAGGCGGAACTGTAAAAGTAATTATAAGCGGCTATGACTATAATGTAGCAAGTCCAGAGCTTGTAGAAGCAGTAAAGAATAGAATAGAGCAAGCAGATGGCAGACCGATTGGAGCAGATGTTACTGTAGTAAGTTATATAAAATATGATCTTGATATAGTAGCAACAATTAAAATAGCATCTGGCTATGATATAGAAACAATAAAGCAAGATGTAACAGCAGATATCCAAAAAGGAATAATGAACAATACTATTCAATACACTTCTAATGCTAATGCTACAATAGTTAGTATAGGAAAAATTGGAGCTGTAATATTATCTGTAGATGGAGTTCTTGACTATACCTCGCTATCTGTGAACGGAGAAACAACTGGGAATATAGAAGTTGAAAGAGATAAGATTGTTGTACTAAACAATGTAGAAATCATGCAAGGGGTAAGGTGAATGCTATATGATTAAATACATAAGCAACATAGCTAGAAACTCTTTAATGGAAGATTTGTTTAACTCAATTGAGATGCAAGTTGACATAGGAAGAAAGGATATAAGTCAATACAATACATACACTTTCATAATTGATTCAACCGAAGAAACAATCAGCAGATGGGAAAAGTTTATGGAATTAAAACCTGTGGATAATTACTCACTTCAAGACAGAATTGAAAGAGTAATCTATACTATCCAAGCTAAAGGTATATTTACACCCAGCTTTCTAAAAGAACAAGCAAAAATATTTACAAATGGAGAAATAGAAGTTATAGAAAACTTTAACGATTACCATTTTATAATATCTTTTACATCTGTAATAGGAATTCCACCAAATATGGATAATTTCAAAGAAATGGTGGACTTGAATAAACCAGCTCATTTGACTTACGAAATAAGAATAAGGTATAGAACTTGGGGAGAATTATCACCTTACAAATGGAAAGAATTAGAACCATTTACTTGGGATGAAATTTATCAAAAGGCAGAAATAAAATAAAAAAAGGGGGAACTAATGGGAATATTAACGAATTTCTTAAAACTATTAAAACCAGAGCCAAATGACTTTGTTGATGTAACAAAACATATTTCCGAAAATTATGACAAATTAGACCAAAACGCTAAAACAACTAATCAGGCTTTAACAAATTTAAATAATAGCAAACTAGACAAAGGCACATATCCAGGAAATGCCAGTGATTTAAATACTGAAATATCTAAGATAGCATCTACCACACAGTTAGGAAGAATAATAGTAGGTGATAATTTAATAATTGATGAAACTGGAAGATTAAGTGGAAATCCTGCTGTAGATATAAGAGGAAAAATGGATAAATATCAAGAGAGAAATGATATAAGAGATTATGACGATCTAATAACAGATGGTTTTTATATATTGAAAGGGAGTACAAGTAGTCCTCCATCGACAAATGCTCCATATGGAGATCAAGCATTAGTTCAAGTATGGACTTATGGAGGTTTTATATATCAAAATGCAGTATCTTATTATAATGTAGAGGCACAATTTACAAGGTGTTTTCTAAAAGGAGTAAAAAATACTAAATGGGAAAGGATAGTTAACACAGCAAATTATTCATTTATGTGTCCTTATAGTATTGGGGATATTCTACTTACAGCAAGTAATCAAAATCCAGCAGTAAAATGGGTGGGAACAACTTGGGAGAAAATAGAAGGGCGATTCCTGTTGGGGTCTAGCAGTAGCTATGCTCTTGGAAGTACTGGTGGAAGTGCTACAACTACCCTTACAAAAGCTAACTTACCAGCCACTAAACTACAGTTAGATTCCTTTAGCTTAGGAAGAGGTACACAAGAGATAACTGGTAGCTTTATGCAAGCATCTAAAGAATTAAAATATGCTGCTACAACTGGAGCCTTCTCTAAAACTAATGGAAGTTGGTTACATGGCTCAAGTGTTAGTGATAATAGCGATAGTGTGAAGTTCAATTTTACAGCTTCTAATAGTTGGACAGGAATGTCTACCAGCGCAGCTCCTTATACACAAAATATGGGAGATGGAACAGCTTTTAATAATATGCCTCCATATCTAGTTGTTAATATCTGGAAAAGACTAACTTAATCTCTTCCAAATATGCACTGTATAGTAAGCGGGATCCACTAATTTTATATTAAAAAACTAAATTTATAAGGAGTGATAAAAAATGAGTAAAAAATATATTTATATAAGTAGAGAACAAGCTAAAAAAGGAGTGTCTTGTGTTTTCGCTGTTAAAGATGAGCCTATAAAAAATATGGCAGAGTACTTTGAAGGAAAAGCTTGTTTATATGTAGGGGAAGACCTACCACATTTTATAACATATTTACCAGAGCTAGACACCATTCGCGAGGCTACAGAAGAAGAGAAGCTGGTAAGACAGCAAAGAACTTTGGCGGAAAATGAGCTGCTTATAGATGGCAAAATTACCAGCTATGACCCGTATAGCCAAAAAATTATAGATGGTGTAATTGTGGAAAAGACAAGAGAGGATTATATACAAGAATGGATTATAACACTAGAAACAGAAAAGGCAAAGGCTAGAGCAGAAAGAGAAAAGATATTTAATGCACTGGACTTGTATGACAAGGCTGTTTTGAGGGGAGATATAGAAGAAAGTGTAGAAGGGAAAGCAGCCAGAGACAGCTTTAGAGAAGCATGGTTAGAGCTTCCTAATAACTATGTAGATATAAATACTCCAATAGAAGAATTATATCCAATTTTACCTAGTATAATTGCATACTTTGCCTAAAATAAAGCTGTTATAATCAAAATTATTCAGCTGTAAAAATAATTTTTAAAGGAGAAAAATCATGAATATAAGAGATATAATGGAGAATATAAACTTAGAAAAAATTATGAAAGTAATAGCGCTAAATGAAATATCAGGAAATGAAAATGTTATATGTAAATTTAGTTATGCAGGTGGAAAATCAGGTTATAGCTTTGGGAGAAGTCAATTTGATGTGACCCATAATGCAAGAGCCAGAAATTTTTTAAAAAATATATGTGGATTTTCAAATCAGGATATGGAAAAATTATTGAATCTTGATAAGGATATAAATCATTTGAATGAAAGATTAAGGCTGTTCAGAGCTGATATAGACAAACTTGATAGGGAACATATACAGCAAGTGATAAATTATGTGGCTAGTCTTGATGGACTTCCAGAGTTTGAAAATGAAAAGACTTTTGCTCATTTAGTAGATTATCACAATCAGTTTAATATTAGTAAGAATGGACTTATGCACAGATTTATAAAAGGTAAAAAAATATTAAAATCTGAAGATATTTTAAACTTCAAATTAAAAGAAACAAAATGGGGTAGAGAGCAACCTAGAGACGTAAAAAGAAGATATAACAATATAGAAAATAACTGGAAATAAGGAGAGCGTTAAATGAATAGAGAAACAATACTTTTAATAATAACAATTATTTTATCTATAGCTG
>ENA-OOZR01000676-OOZR01000676.1-human-gut-metagenome-genome-assembly--contig:-NODE-676-length-25925-cov-2.387785_pt1 | contig 25925 bp, 24 predicted proteins | sample MGYA00241045_ERZ501406 | MGnify/ENA primary metagenome ERZ501406 (study PRJEB25962, sample SAMEA2042920) | human gut metagenome | biome: human gut; feature: human-associated habitat; material: faeces...
CCAGTATCCGTTCCGGTCCGCCAAAGCGCTTCACTTTCTGACGCTCAAACGAAGCGGCGAAGAGAGACGCTGTACGACCGGTTTGCTTGATGCGGAGCGGACGGATGCGCTCGCGAGCAGGGTTGAGCCCGCAGCATTCTGCTTCACTTTTTAGAAAAGACAGATCAGCGGGCCGCAGATTTTGTAATTGTAGCGGCCGCACCTCTCTCAGGCAGGATCCTGAGGCACTTTGACGCGTTTTGCCGGCCGCCGGCAATGAAAGCAATTATTTCGGCGCCTTTAAACCCCGTGAGACCAGATACACCTCAGCGGACGTGTCACGGCTCGCTTCCGGCTTCTTAGCCGCCACCTTCTTGAAAACGCGTTTAAGCGACTCCACATATTGTGAATAGCCCGATCCCTGGAAGGCTTTTGTCACGAATACGCCGTTAGGCGCAAGGTGTTCGAGGCAAAACTCCAGCGCAAGCTCGTTAAGCAGCAGCGAACGTGCCGCATCGGCCGCAGCGATGCCCGAAAGATTCGGTGCCATGTCCGAAAGGACCACGTCGACCTTGTCTCCGTTTAAAATCTCGGCGAGCTTATCGGCCACCTCTTGTTCGCGGAAGTCGCCCTGCAGAAAATAGACGTCATCGATGGGATCCATCGGCAGGATGTCCATGGCGATGATGCGCCCGCGAAGCAATCAAAAATCTTTGCACGCGAACGCTGCCGTCTGGACCGGCAAGCCGCTCCCGCACCACCTGCGTCCAACTGCCCGGCGCCGACCCCAAGTCGACGACGGTGCTTCCGGGCTTGAGGAGATGCTCCTTCTCATCGAGCTCAATGAGCTTATAGACGGAGCGTGCGCGGTAGCCCTCCGCTCTGGAGCGCTTCACGAACGGATCATTAATGTGGCGTTCGATCCAGGCGCGGTTGGATCTGAGTTTTTTGGTTGCTACGGGCATTGCGGCCCTCTCCAACTGTTTTGTGTTTTACGCTGCGCCCGACAGACTTCGCGGGTCGGGACTTGCTTCATCCCCGATCCTAAAGCGGCATCGGCCGTCGGTGCAGATCAATTTGACTGAAATTTTATGAGCGAAATTACTCTTTCGCGCGATGCGCGTCTCACGCTGCGCGCTCAGGCGCATCATCTCAACCCCGTGGTTCTCCTTGGCGCCAGCGGTCTCACCGAAGCGGTGATGAAAGAAATCGACCGCGAGCTTAAGGCTCACGAACTCATCAAAGTCCGCGTACCGACTGACGACCGCGAAGAACGCGAAGCGATCTTCGTCAAGATAGCCGACGAACTCGGCTGCGCCCGTGTGCAGATGATCGGCAAGCTGCTCGTCCTGTGGCGTCCGGCCGATGAGGAAGAACCCACAGCCGAAGAATGGATTGCCCGAGCTGCTGCCGCAGCCAAAGGGCTCGACAAAGAGGCCGCTGCTCCGGCCAAAAAGGTGGCCGTGAAGCGTCCCGGCGACAAGAAAAAGAAGGTTGAAGCGCAGCCGCGCCGACGTGCTCGTCCAAAGACGAAGCGCGTGACGAAAAAGTCCGCGCTCGGCTGATTCGACGGATCACACTGAAACAGAAGGGTTGCCGCACCAGATCCAGAGATCTGCGCGTCGGCAACAATTGGGCGGCAGTTCCCTATGCGGAACTGCCGCCTTTTTTGTCTCGGTGAACCGCCAGAGAGACGATCGAATTACTTGTATTCGACCGTTTCAACTTCAAATGTCACCTTGCCCTTCGGAGCCATGAAGACGACCGTATCGCCTTCGCTCTTGCCAATGAGCGCACGAGCGATCGGAGACGAGACCGAAATGAGGTTCTTCTTGATGTCGGCTTCATCGTCGCCCACGATCTGATAGGTGACGTTTGAATCCTCTTCTTCGTCGTAAAGCGTGACGGTAGCACCGAACACAATACGGTCGCCCGCGGCCACCGTCTTCGGATCGATCACCTGCAGCGCCGGAATCTTGCCTTCGAGCTCAGCGATACGGCCTTCAATGTGGCCTTGCTCTTCACGAGCGGCATCGTATTCGGCGTTTTCCGAAAGATCGCCTTTTTCACGCGCTTCAGCAATCGCTGCGACGACATTGGGACGAGCGGTCTTTTTGAGGTAGTCGAGTTCGGCCTTGAGCTTGGCTGCGCCGGCAGCCGTAATAGGAATGCGGTTCATAGTATGAATACAAAGAGCGTTGTGAGTTAATCGGGTGTGTCTGTGCGCCGGGCACCGCCGATCATCATGACAAACGGTTCTTTCAAAGCTCAGCAAAGAGAGCATGGGCGGACAGGCAATGCGAAGGGCGGCGCCAATGGGTTCAGCACCGCCCTTCGAAAAGATTCTGTTTCGAAGAGGAATTCTAGCAAAGTGTGAGCGTTCGGGTTCGTGCAGCCGCTTCAAACGCATCGGCCCCTGTGTACCTGCCCTTTCATCAGGCAAACGTTTGACAATCCTGAATCAGCTTTTTATAGTTGCATTAGTTCGATATCGAACCAAGTAACATTTAAGGGAATCTTTCACCATGATTCGAATTGCAGTTATCGGCGCCAATGGTCAAGCCGGCCGCCATATTGTTGCGGAAGCACTCGCCCGCGGCTTTGAAGTCACCGCCTTCGTTCGCGGCAGCACCGCTCCGGCGGCACAGCATGTGGTTCATAAAGATGTCCTCGCGATTGAGCGGTCGGATCTTGCCGGCTTTGACGCCGTGGTAGATGCGCTCGGTTTCTGGACCCCTGACACGCTGCCGCTTCACGTAAAGACAGCGCTTTATCTGGCTGATTTGCTCTCGGGCACGAAAACGCGCCTGCTCATCGTCGGCGGCGCGGGCAGTCTCTATATGGATGCAGCCCACACGCAGCAGCTCGTGGATCAGCCTTTCTTCCCTGCGCAATACCGTCCGCTCGCAAGTGCTCAACGCGATCAGCTCGAGGCCATCCGCAAACGCAGTGATGTTCAATGGACCTTCATTTCGCCCGCAGCGGAATTTGAAGTCAGCCAGCCTCGGACGGGCCAATATATGCTCGCCGGCGAAGAATTTACAACCAATGCGGAAGGCAAAAGCGTTGTGAGCTATGCCGATTACGCCGTTGCGGTCGTCGATCTCATTGCCAACGGCTCGCACATTCAGGAGCGCGTTTCAGTTCGCGGATCGTAATGCTGCATGCTTTGGCAGCGGACATCCCGTCCGCTGCAGCACGGAATTTTTAAAGCACCTTCACGGGCCGAGCATCACTCGCCCGCATAATTTTCCGGATTAAGGCGTCTTTCAACGAGCTCAATGAAGATGTGAATGCATTTGATGTGGAGTTCCTGCACGCGGTCGGCGTAACGTCCGCCCGGCGTCACGATCGCCACATCAGAAAGCTTGGCAATCGGGGAATCCGCTCGCCCCGTAAGCGACACTACCTTCACCCCCTTGGCTCGGGACGCCTCAACCGCACGGAGCACATTCTTGCTCGTGCCCGAAGTGGAAATGCCAAGCAGAACGTCTCCCGAACGCGCGACGCCTTCAATGTAGCGGGAGAAAACATATTCATAGCCAAAATCATTGGCCACACAGGCCATGTGCGAGGCATCGGCAATCGCTGTCGCAGCATAGGCCGGCCGATTATTGCGGTAGCGTCCCGTCATCTCTTCGGCAAAGTGCATCGCATCGCAGAGGCTCCCGCCGTTTCCGCAGGAATAAATGCGCCCGCCAGACTGCAGTGCATCGGCCATCAGATTGCCGGCAGCGTTGATTCGCTCAAGCATGACTTCATCGGAGAGAAGATGCGCAAGCGCCTCCTGCGCCTCCAAAAGCGCGGCGCGGACATGGTGTGTGCTCATGCGAAAAATCCCTTGTTGAAAATGTTCAGCCAATCTGCCGGCGATCTTCAATGGCCGCGGCAATCGTCGCGAGATCAGTGTACTCAACCTCCAGCCCGGAAGGCAGACCTCTTGCAAGACGCGTAATTCGCAGCTGCGGCCAACGCTTCTTGACGGCGCCCATCAGATAGTACGCTGTTGCATCCCCTTCGGGCGTGTAGGACGTCGCAACCACAATTTCACGCAGCCCGTTCTCTGCGAGCCCTTCCTCAATGCGCACAAGGAGTTCAGGGAACCCGATCTCGGTCGGCCCCATATCATCCATGGGCGAAAGCCGCCCCCCGAGAATGAAGTAAAGACCCGGCCAATTGAGCGACTTTTCGAGTGCCATCTGATCCTGGACGGTTTCGACTACGCAGAGCAGCGATGCGTCTCGTGACGGATCTGCGCAGATTTCGCAGACCGCCCCTTCGCACCAGGTGCGGCAGCGCGGACAGCGATGCACCTTGGTTTCAGCGTCTGCCAGCGCTTGCCTAAGCGCCCGCAGCTCACCGCGGCGCTTAGGCGAAAGGAGAAAGAAAGCCGCGCGCTGAGCACTGCGCGGACCGTATCCGGGGAGCGCTTCCAATGCTTTAACGAGCGCAGCAATGGCGGGAGAGCTTTCCTGCGGCATAACGTTTTGCCTCATGCCTCACGCGCAAACGTCATCTTGACGTCACGCGGACGGCCCCAATAAGGCCAGCTCGTCACCAGTATGACTGCCCCGGCCGCGGCATAGGCAGCCGCATTTTCGGCATTGACGCCGCCCGCAGCGGAAAGCAGCGTTCCTCGGCCAAGGCGTTTGGCAAAGTCTGCCGTGCGCGCCAGCGCCTCGGGGGCAAAGCGCTCACACTGCACAATGTCTGCGCCAAGCTCGATAAACTCACGCGCTTCCGCTTCGCAAGAAGCTTCTACAGCTGTCTTTTTTTCCGGATTAGCGGCCTTGAGTCTGGCAAAAGCGCCCGCAAAGTCGTCGGTAAAGACGCGGTGCTGATCAAACACCAATATGGAATCGGACAGTCCCAGACGGTGCACGGTTCCACCGCCGGCAAGCAGGCCGGCGAGCGCAATGCGCTTGCCGCCCGGATAGTGTTTGCGGGTTCCCGCCACCACCGCCTGCGGATTCACCGACCGAGCCGCATCAACCATCGCCCGCGTGCGCTCGGCGATGCCGCCCGCGTACTCCATGACGCACTGAGCGGTTTTATAAGCAGCATGGAGCGCTTGAGCGGAGCCGCGGGCACAGAGGAAAGGAACACGAGCAGCGAGCGAATCGCCGTCCTTGGCGAAAACTTCAACGGATGCGCCTGCAGCAAGAAAAATTTCCCGCGCCAGATCGATGCCGGCCGCGATGCCCGGCGCCTTGAGCGAAGCACTGACAGTGCCGCAGGTTTCCTCGATTCCCAGCCCGACCGTTGTAAGGTCTTCATAAGGGCAGTCGGCCAAAAGGATCGATTCGGCCCATTGACGCGTCGTGAGCATCACGCACCTCCAAAATGTGCGGCATAAAGAAAAGCTCCGCCGGATGCGGCACGCCGCCCGAACGGAGCCATCCGCCGAACGCGTGCACTGCGCTCGGCATGGGATGAGAAATCTCGAGCTGCTTTTAGAAAGGCAGCTTCATGCCCGCGGGAAGCGGAACGGCTTTGTTCATCGCCGCTTCGCTCTCCGTACGGCAGGTTTGCTGCGCATTGTTGAAAGCGAGCATCACGAGATCTTCGAGCATTTCGATATCTTCAGGATCCACCACCTTCGGGTCGATCTTAATGCTGCGGCATTCATGACCGCCTGTAATCACAACCTTCACGGCACCGTTGGCGGCTTCACCCGTGAATTCGGTCTGCTTCAGTTCTTCCTGAACTTTGGCGAGCTTTTGCTGCATCTTCTGCGCCTGGGCCATCAAACCGCCCATGCCGCCCATTCCACCCATGCCGCGCATGCGAACCTCCATTGAGTGTCTTAAAAAAATGTTGCTGTTCTTTGCCGCTCTTACTCGGCTCCGCGCTTTTCTTCTTCACTGAGCGGTCGAATTGAACTCTCGTCAATTGTGCCGCCGAAAAGCCGCAGAACCTCTTTGACAAGCGGATCGTTCTTGAAGCGCTCGACCATCTCCTGGTGCTCCTTGGCACGCCGACGGCGATCGGCATCAGCCACCGTCGCGCCAGCCTCAGTAGCGCCGGCCTCAAAAAGCACACGGAACGGCCGGCCGAAATAAGCCGACAAACGCTCCTCTAGGAACCTGCGGTTCTGCTCAGTAACGAGCGACTGAACGCCGAGGCGCAATTGTACGCGATCCCGAGTAAGTTCAATGACCTGCGACTCTGCAGCAAGCACCTTTAAAGGTCCCGCAAGTCCTGCTCCCGCAATAATTTCCCGCCAGCTGAGGGGTGCCTCGTCAATGGACGGCTGCACCCGGGGAGTGGCCTCAGCCGGCGCGGGGCTCTCCCCCGCCGGCTCCCGGATTATCGGGAATGAAGGGCGGAGGCTCCTCCATCATCGGAGGCGGCGCCGCCTGAAGGGACTGAGTCGGTCGGGACGGTGCTTGCGGAGCCCGAGGCGTCGGGGCGCTCTGCGGGGAGGGCGAAAGCGCTGCCCGCACCGGTTCAGGTGTGCGCTGAGGCGGCACATTGCGAAGTCCTGCAGGCTTAAAGGCCAGCATGCGCAGCAGCGCCATCGTAAAGCCCGCATACTCGTCGGGCGCCAGTGCCAGATCATTTCGTCCCGTAAGCGCAATCTGATAGTAGAGCTGCACCTCTTCGGGCGAAAGCAGAGCAACGAGCTCGGCCAATTCCGGATATTCCGGGTCATCCGCCGCGACAGCCTCTTTCACGCGCTGCAGGAGCGCAATCTTATGAAGCATAGCAGCGAGTCCCCTCAAGGCTTCGCCGAAGGAGACGCTCTCGACGACCATTTCGTCAGCGAGCCGAATCATCTGAGCAGCATCACCAGCGGCCAACGCACGCAAAAGTGCGCTCAGCGCATTGGCCGACGACAGACCGAGCATGCTTCGTACAGCAGTATCAGTCACCTTACCGCCCGAAAAGGCTATAGCCTGGTCGAGCAGCGACAAAGCATCGCGCATCGAACCGCGGGCGCCTTCAGCGATGAGCCGCAGTCCAGGACGTTCGTATTCGATGCCTTCCTTTCCGAGAATAAATTCCAGATGCTCGACAATGCCCGCTGGCGTCATGTTGCGCAGCGTGAACTGTAAGCAGCGCGACAACACCGTCACCGGCACCTTCTGCGGATCCGTCGTCGCCAGAATGAACTTCACATATTCGGGCGGCTCTTCGAGGGTCTTCAGCATGGCGTTGAAGGCCGTGCTTGAGAGCATGTGCACTTCGTCGATCATGTAGACCTTGAACCGCCCCTCGGTCGGCGCATACATCGCTCGCTCAAGGAGCTGCGTCATATCCTCAACCGAGCGGTTCGAGGCCGCATCCATTTCGATGTAGTCGACAAAACGCCCTTCATCAATTGCGCGGCAAGCTTCGCACACGCCGCAGGGGTGCGCCGTCACGCCGCCCTTGCCGTCCGCGCCCTGACAGTTGAGCGCCTTGGCGAAGATGCGGGAAATGGTGGTCTTCCCAACGCCGCGCGTGCCGGTAAACAGATACGCGTGATGCAGCCGCCCTTCGGTGAGCGCACGCGTGAGCGCCGTCACCACGTGGTCTTGGCCGACGATGGATTCGAAATCATGGGGACGCCACTTGCGGGCGAGTACCTGGTAGCTGCTCATCTTGCGAAAACGCTTCGGGCTCTGAAGAATTCGGACGGCGCCAAAACGGGTCATCCAATATATGGAGCTTTATTTTAGCGGCTGTGCAGAATGCCCCAATGCACACTTATCGAATCCGGCCCCGGATCTTCGCTGCGGCGTTTGCAGGTACGAAAATGGCGAGCCTTATCCTCGGCACTGCACGCACACCAGTATGGCTGCTTCGTTCCCGACCTGACCAGGTTTCCGGGGCGCGCATGCGAGGGGACCCGCCAAGCGCAAGAGTATATGGGATGGTTGCAGGAATTGCAAAATTTTGCTTCCTGCGCCGCCTGCACCCGTTCGGCATTTGCTCGAGCAGTGTTAGTATTTGCGGCAGACTTTACCAAAGCGGTCTGCCGGGCGCTCGCCTCTAAATGCTCCTGAGCATGGAGGATCCACGCATCGGCCATGCCGCTCCAGCCGAACCGGCGTGAGCCGGTCCGTGCGCAACCTTTTCATTCCAGTCAGACGCAACCCTGCGAAAGCGGCATAGAGCCTCTGTTCGGTCATTCTTTTGCGGCACCTGCCGCCGACCGCTTTTCGTGCTTCGCACCAAGCGCTTTTAAAGTTCTTCAGCACTGCGGTGCCGTCTGACTTCATGGAGACCATCATGAGTGAAATTCTTCACATCAACGACGAAACTTTTGATCAGACCGTCAACAGCGACACTACCGTTTTTGTTGACTTCTGGGCGCCCTGGTGCGGCCTTGAACAGGCGGCCGAAACGTTTGACGGACGCGCTGTTATCGCCAAGTACAACTGCGACGAGGCCTCTGACAAGGCTGCTCAGTACGGCGTACGCGGCATCCCGACCGTCATCGCCTTTAAGAAGGGCGAGGTCATCGATCAGCGCACCGGTGCCTGCGACCAGGCTACGCTTGATGCGTTTATCGAAAAGAACCTCTAAAATCCTATTTCTCCGCTGCGGCGCTCAGCATCCATGAGCGCCGCGGTGCATTCCGGCTTCCGTCCGGAATGCCGCAGTCCGCCGATCGCTCATCATGGAGCATTTCCGGCAGCTGCCGCCGCATTCAGCCCTCTGAGCACTTCTAACGCTCTGCAGCATCGCCAGAATGCACCCGCCGGTTCTGCGCCTCATGAACCCGGCCTCCCCCAATAAGCAACAATTTATCTACTCGAAGCAGGACACACCGCTTAGGCGTGCACCTCGACGCTGCGCAATGCCGGATGATTCTGATCCGTATGCGAGAGCCGTCTGGCGCCGCCGGCCTTGAAGATCATGCACCTTTCCGACCTTAAAGCCCTTCACGTTTCCCAGCTCCTAGACATGGCCGCTGCGCTCGAAGTCGACAACGCTCAGCGCATGCGCAAGCAGGAGCTTATGTACGCCATTCTGAAGAAGAAGGCCAAGCTCGGCGAAACCATCTACGGCGACGGCACGCTTGAAATTCTTCCCGACGGATTCGGCTTTCTGCGCTCGCCCGAGACGAGCTATATGGCAAGCACCGATGACGTCTATATTTCGCCCTCGCAGATTCGCCGCTTCAATCTGCATACCGGCGACTCGATTGAAGGCGAAGTCCGCATTCCGAAGGACGGTGAGCGCTATTTCGCACTGGTGCGAGTGGATACGGTGAATGATTTGCCGCCCGAAGCGCTTAAGCACCGGATGCTTTTTGAGAACCTCACGCCGATCTTCCCGAATAAGCAGCTCGTGCTCGAACGCGACATGCGCGGCGACGAGAACCTCACGGGCCGAATCATTGATATGTTCGCCCCCATCGGCAAGGGGCAGCGCTCGCTGATCGTCGCTCCGCCGAAGTCAGGCAAGACGGTTCTGCTGCAGCACATCGCCCACTCCATTTCAGCCAACTATCCCGACGCCGTCCTCATGGTGCTTCTCGTCAATGAACGTCCGGAAGAAGTGACGGAAATGCAGCGCACCATCCGCGGCGAAGTTGTCGCCGCCACTTTCGATGAACCGGCGGTGCGCCACGTACAGGTCGCCGAAATGGTGATCGAAAAAGCTAAGCGGCTCGCTGAATCCAAGCGCGACGTCGTGATTCTGCTCGATTCCATCACGCGTCTTGCCCGCGCCTACAACCAAGTGATCCCGTCGTCGGGCAAGGTGCTCACGGGCGGTGTAGACGCCAACGCACTCGAACGGCCCAAGCGCATCTTCGGCGCGGCCCGCAACATCGAAGAAGGCGGCTCGCTCACGATTATCGGCACCGCGCTCATTGACACGGGCTCGCGCATGGACGACGTGATCTACGAAGAATTCAAGGGTACGGGCAACAACGAAATCCACCTTGAACGCCGCATGGCTGAAAAGCGCGTCTTCCCGGCCATCAATCTCACGCGCTCGGGCACCCGCCGCGAAGAGCTGCTGCTGGATCCGGAAGTGCTCCAGAAGACCTGGGTGCTGCGTAAGTTCATCTACGACATGGATGAAATCGAGGCCATGGAATTCCTCCTCGACAAGCTCAAGAAAACGAAGAACAATGCAGAGTTCTTCGAACTGATGAAGCAGTAACACTCACGCCTCATCAAACCAAACGGCCTGAAGCATCAAACCTCAGGCCGTTTGTTTTTCTGGTGAAAACAATATCAAGCTGCCAGACTTTCTCGAATCCGAGCAATCACTTCATTCTCGTCTGGGCTCGTGAGTTCGATCGACTGAAACCCCGCTTCACGAAGACGCGACTCCACGCGCGGATGAATCGTGAGCGCCTTGCCCCGGGTAATCCACATGCGGGCATTGGGTACGGGTCTCACTGCATGCATCAGCACATCGACCGCGTCAGTGCTGGTGAGGTAGATCAAGGGCGATGGGCCAAGGATCGCCTTTTCCAGACGATGGAGCTGCGGCACCGTCAGTTCGAGCGGCACGCGGATATAAGTAGAGAGCACCACCACATCGCTCCCGATGCGGCGGAACTGTTCGGGGAGCCACTCTCGTCCGGTCTGCCCTCGCAAAAAGAGCACTCGCGAAGGCGCTCCGTGCGCCTGCACGAGCGGCCACAGAGCCTCACTGCCCGAATGCGACGCGTCGCCCTCGGGATAGATGAGCTTCACCTTGGGGCCCCAGGCCGCACGGATCACGCGCGCCGTGCCTTCGCCCACCGTTGCGAGCGTGATGTGCTCGGGCCACTCACGCACCCAGTGTGCTGCGGCCGCAACAGAGGCTGGGCTCGGCAGCACCACCATTTCAACGTCATCGAGATTGGAGAGACGTTCAGTGATGTGGTCTGTTTCTTCCGGAAGCTCAATGGAAAATGCCGGCCAGCGCACAGCATGGATCCCTTGGGCTTCAAGCAGTTCAGCGAGACGATTGTTGGCTTCGCCCGGACGCATCAAAATGACCGGGCGGGAGGTCGTTCGGAGTGGTTCGTTCATCCCAAGCAGGCCTTCAGATAATCTTCTGCACCTTGACGGCGCAGGTCTTCAACAACACGAGCGGCGAGCGCTTCAGGCTCGGCTAAAGGACCGCGGGCTTGAGTGAACGCAGCCTTGCCTTCCTTATGGTTGCCGACGAGCGCGCGCAGCCAGAGCTCGCCGTTTTCCACCACAGCATACGCCGCGAGCGGCACCTGACAGGAACCGCCCAATGCGCGCGATACGGCACGTTCAGCCATGCAGCAGGCACGGGTTTCAGGCGAATTGATGAAGCCGAGCGCGGCTTCCATCTTCTCGTCGCCCTTACGGATCTCAATGCCGAGAGCACCTTGTCCCGGAGCCGGAAGGCTCACTTCCGCGGGAATGATCTGGCGAATACGGTCGCCGAGCCCCAGCCGCTTAAGACCAGCAGAAGCCATCACCAAAGCGTCAAACTGACCTTCGTCGAGCTTACGCAGACGCGTGCCGACATTGCCGCGCACCGGCAGCACTTCCAAATGCGGATAGCGCATGCGCAGCATCAGTTCACGGCGCAGGCTGGCGGTGCCGACACGCGCGCCGGCAGGCATATCGTCGAGGGACGCGTACTTAGGCGACACAAACGCGTCGCGCGGATCTTCGCGTTCACTCACTGCAACCAGTTCAAACCCTTCGGGAAGCTCCATCGGAACGTCTTTGAGGGAATGCACGGCGAGATCAGCTCGCCCTTCGAGCATCGCCGCCTCGAGCTCCTTCACAAAGAGTCCCTTGCCGCCTACCTTGGAAAGGGTGCGGTCGAGGATTTGGTCGCCGCGCGTCGTCATGCCAAGGAGTTCAACCTCCGCCCCAGGATAACGGTCGCGCAAAAGCGCCTGAACGTGCAGAGCCTGCCACATGGCAAGCGGGCTTTCGCGGGTGGCGATGACGCATCGATCAAAGTGGGGCATGGTGAGTATGACTTCCTTTTATTTTTTGAGGGTTGTTCCAAAAGCCTTCCTAAGTGAACTGCACATGCAGACCCGCAAGTGTGCGACGAGGCGGGAGGATGACTTCCGGCGGTTTCCTTATTCTAAGGCCTGCTCTTTAGCGCCTCCCTTAAGTTTCGCGTTTGGGCTTGAAGGGCCGCTGATTACATCCATTTCTCGAGCCTCATACCGGCAAAACATGCCGTGAATCGCGCTGCAGTTCATCTGACGGCCATCGTCTCTGCCTTGTCCGACAGCAGGATTTAAGCTCATCGGACTTGCATGTCGTCCTTCATTTGAGCATAATGGCCGGTCTTCCCAGTTGGCACGTGGGCCGGCATGCCCGTCGTAAGACCTTCCGCTTTATGAAGGCTGACGCGCAAGGCCGCCAGGGCGACCGACACAAAAAACTAGGAACATCTTTCAAAATGAAGCCGAATATCCACCCCGAGTACCGTCCCGTTGCCTTCGTTGACCTTTCGATCAACAAGACCTTCATCATCCCGTCCGCCGTTCAGACGCGCGAAACGGTTGAAATCGACGGCGTGACGTACCCGCTCTTCAAGCTCGATACCTCCTCGGCCAGCCACCCCTTCTACACGGGCGCCCAGACCCGCATCGTTGAAGCCGGCCGCGTCGAGAAGTTCCGTGCGAAGTTCGCCGCCAAGAAGCAGGCCCTCAACACGGCCGCCGAAGCTGCGAAGACCACGAAGTAATTCGTCAGCTTTCGCCGCCGGATCCTTTTTTAGGCGCCGGCGTGCAATCTCTCGCTCGGGTGCTACGAGACCGCCTCATTACAAAAGAGCCCCGACGCATTCGCCCGAGAGCAAAAAAGGAGAGCCCCTCAAGACTTGAGGACTCTCCTTTTCTTTGTTTGAACTTTCCGCAAACACGGTCGCCGCACTCTCCCCCCGAGAGCACCGCCACCTTGCGCCCAGTTCGTTTTCTGCTGCATTCGTCATGCTCACACAACGCCCTACTCCCGCCTTCATGTCTCAGGAAGCCGCCCGCCGGCTGCCGCGCTTTGCATTGGCGCTGCTGCTTGCGGTCTTTATTCTGAGCAGCTTTTGGGCTGACGGCCTCTGGACGCTGCGCGATGCTGCGGGATTCGGCGTAGCGCAATCCATGACAAACGGCGGACTGGAAGCTTGGCTTCTGCCGCAGATTCAGGGGACGCCGGAAGCGGAGATCGGTCCCTTGGCAGGATGGGCAGCAGCGCTTTTCATGAAGCTCTTCTCTGAGCTTTTGGGCGAAATCGGTGCCTATCGATTGACGAGTGTTTTCTGGTTCCTTTTCACATCCGTCGCGGTTTGGTCAACTGCCTGGCGTCTGGCGCGACGTGCCGAAGCCCAGCCGGTAGCCTTCGCCTTCGGCGGTCAGGCTGCCCCGGTCAGTTTTGCCCGTACTACAGCGAGCTGTGCAGTACTCTTCTTTGTGGCGTCCTTTGGCATCGCCACCCGCCAATATGAACCCATTGCCGACACAGCGCTGGTTGCCGCTGCGGCCTGGGCGCTCTACGGCGCGGCCTGGGCGCTTCGCCGCCCCTTTGTCGGCGCATTCGTCTCCGGTCTTGCCGCCGGAGGTGCCGCACTCACCACTTCATTCGCCTGCGGCTTTTGGCTCTTTCTGAGCGCCCTAGCGGCACAGGCAGTGCTCCGCGCTTTGGGCGGCAGCCGTCTGCTGCGAATTTCGTTTACGGTATTGGGATTTGCTGCACCGCTCATTTTCTGGATAGGCACCGCCTGCCTCACAGTACCCGACGCTGCCGAAGTTTGGTTCCCGCTCTGGTTCTCAAACCAAGCTCAGCATCTGGAACCCGCCTCTGCTGCCGCCATTTTCTGGCTTTCACGTACGGCTGTTTGGTTTCTCCTTCCCATGTGGCCGATTGCGCTCTGGGCGCTCTACAGCTGGCGGCGTCAGCTTGACCGCACGCAGATTCTGCTGCCGAGCCTCTTCCTCGCGGCCATCGTCTTTGCCGGATTCTTCATCCGTTACGATGCTGCAGGGAACCTCCTGCTGATCTCGATTGCGCCCACCTGCGTGCTGGCCGCCTTCGGGCTCGCGAGTCTGCGCCGCTCACGTGAAAATCTTTTGGATTGGTTTGCACTTTCGGTCTTTACCGTCGCATTGCTCACGGTCTGGCTTTACTGGCTTGCCGCTCTCACAGGCATGGCTCCCAAGATGGCCAAGTCCGTCTACATGCTCGCACCGGGGCTTGACGTCACGCTCGACTGGTCTATCCTCGCTCCGCTTACGGTCACTGTCATCTGGTTCGTTTTTGTCATCTGGCGCCTCACGCACCGCCCAATCGTCGTTTGGCGAGGCCCATGGCTCTCTGCGGCCGGCATGACAGCTGTAGCCGTGACGCTGCTCGGCCTCTGGCACGAAGGCATTGACGTCAACCGCTCTTACCAAGGCGTCGCCCGTGCCACGGCCGAAGCCATCGAGAGTCTTGCAGGCACCGGCACCAAAATCGACGGAGCCGATCTGCCGGGCGGCATCCGCGCCGCACTCCACTACTACGGCGGCATCGACTTCGCTCGCCCGGGCGAAAAGGCACCCTTGAAGCTCGTACGCGTGCGCAGCGACTACGCGCCGGCGAAGGCTTTGACCGAAGCGATCTCCCGACCCCATACCGACGAAACGTTCTACCTTGTAGCGGGCACGATTCGGTGAATCCTGCCGACGCCATCCCGCAGCAGCCAAGCACCAGATCCCGTGGTCTTTGAGCATACCTAAACACGTTAATTGCGACCCCGCTTTATGACGACGCTTTTACCTCCAGACATCTCCCTCAAGGCGCTCCTCAAGCTCGCCGGCCCAATCTTCGTCGCCAACGTAGCCATCATCGGCAGCGGCACGATCGACACGATTATGGGCGGGCAGCTGGGTAAGGAGCATCTTGCCGCCATTGCGCTGGGCATATCCGCCACGATTTCCGTGCTGATGGGACTCGTTGGCATTCTGCAGGGGCTTTCACCCATCGCCGGCCATCACTTCGGCGCTCGGCGGCCGCGGGAAATCGGCATCGATGTGGCCCAAGCCTTCTGGCTCGTCATTTTTCTCTCCATGATTGGCGTACCGCTTCTTGCTGCTACCGATTTTTGGACAGATTTGGGCGGCGTGACGGGTGAAGTAAAGCGCATGGCGGCTGACTATCTCTTCTGGACCGCCATGGCGCTTCCAGGCTCAATGGCTGCACGCGTCTTCATTGCCGTGAACGCTGCGGTCTCGCGGCCCAAAATTACGATGTGGGTATCGCTTGGCATGCTCGTCCTCAAGGTGCCGCTCAACGCTATCTTCATGTACGGACTGCTCGGCTTCCCGGCGATGGGCGGGGGCGGCGCGGGCGTGTCGTTCTTTGTGCTCACTTATGTTTCGCTTTTTGCTTATTGGATCATCTGGCGAAAAAGCGCTTACTTCCTGCCTATGCACTCGAACGGCTTCGTGCGTCCGCAGTATCAGCGTCTGAAGGAACTCCTCAAAGTCGGCGTGCCGATGGGCATCTGTACGTTCTTTGAAGTTTCGAGCTTCACGCTCATGGCTATTTTTGTTTCGCGTCTGGGGCCCGCTGTGATTTCCGCCCACCAGATCGTTGCGAATCTGACGTCACTTTGCTACATGGTGCCGCTCTCGGCCGGCATTGCCTCGAGCGTGCTGATTGCGCAGAGTTTGGGCGCTGGCTGGCCAGCAGTCGCAGAAATCGCCATGAAGCGTACGCTGCGCCTCACCCTTTCTATTGCTGTCCTCGCCTCGCTCGTGCTTTATCTCTTTCGCGGAGCGATTATCTGGCTCTATACCAGCGAGCCGCCTGTTCATGATCTCGCTGCGTCGCTCCTGCTTTTCGGGTGCTTCTACCACGTCTTTGACGCCATGCAGTCTGTGAGCAGTTTTGCACTGCGAGGCTACCGCGTCACTTTCGCTCCAATGCTTATTTACGGCGTACTCCTCTGGGGCGTGGGACTTGGTCTCGGATACTTCTTCGCCTTCGGCGGCGAATGGGCCGGCGGACCTTACGGTGCCTATGGCTTCTGGGGAGCTACCGCTGCCGGTCTGTTCCTCACCGGCATCGCACTCTTCGTGATGGCCTTCTGGGTAGCCCGCTCCTTCTCTAAAGACGAAAAACACAGCAGCGCGGAAGTCGCCGCAGCCATCGAAGCCGCTCGCGGCAAACAGGTCATGCCGGCCTAATCGACACTGAGATTTGTCACACACTGCTTTTTTCAACAGCGGCTTTTGCTCACTAGCCAAAGCCGCTTTGTTATTCCGGACCTCCCCGAGAAGCGAGCCATCATGCGGCGCGATGCGCAATTCACACCATCGGCAAATTTAAGGCATATCCCGGAGATCTCGGACGTGCTAGTGTGTTGAAAGCGCTCTTTCAATTCCAAAAAACCTTACCTGTCGCTTCCGGCCGACCCCAACCAAGCCGCACTACAGGCCGTACGACTATGTCTACCATGCTTTTCCCCAGTCCGATTTTCGGACCCGTACACTCGCGCCGTCTTGGCGTTTCGCTCGGCATCAATCTGCTTCCCGCCGACGGAAAGATCTGCTCCTTTGACTGCATCTATTGCGAATGCGGACTCAACGGTTCACATCGGCCGCACCTGCGCTGCCCAAGCCGTGCACTCGTAGTCTCGAGCCTAGAGGAAAAACTCGTTGAAATGGCTGCCGACGGCGTCAAGCCCGACAACCTTACTTTTGCCGGAAACGGCGAACCCACATCGCATCCGGAATTTCCGGCAATTGTCGACGATGTTATCGCCCTGCGAAACCGTTTTGCACCGTCGGCCAAAATCAGCGTTCTCACGAATGCCAGTCACATTCTTAAACCCGTCATTTTTGAAGCTCTTCTTAAGGTTGACAATCCGCTGCTGAAGCTCGATACGGTCGACCCCGACTACATTCGCCGGGTAGACCGTCCCAACAGCCGCTATGACCTGCCCGCACTCATCAAGCAAATGCAGGCCTTCAACGGCAAATGCATGATCCAGACAATGTTCATGAAGGGAGATTGGCAGGGCGTATCCGTCGATAATACGGGGGATGAATACGTATTGCCTTGGCTTGAGGTCGTGAAATCCATTCATCCCGAACTCGTCACGATCTACACCCTTGACCGCGAAACGCCCAGCAAATCACTTCTCAAGGCTACGCATGAAGAACTTGACCGCATTGCGGACCTTATTCATGCCGCCGGACTGAAGTGCACGGTGAGTTATTGATTCTCAGGACTGACGCCGTCATCGCTCATAGTCACTGAGATCGGGTAGAGAGCGGGTTTGCACCTCGCTCCCTCCCACACCACCGGACGTGCCGTTCGGCATCCGGCGGTTTCTAAAGTTAGGTCGTGGATTCAGTGGTTAAGCCTTTGACAAGAGACTGTAGAGCCCCATTCGTCGAAAGACGCTGTTGGGAAGTGCTTTGAGCATGTGAGGGGCGTTGGCGTTCCACCACGGGCCGCGTCCATTGACGGACGATTTCCATGCTTGTTCGCTTGGCAGTCCTCTGCGTCTCAGCTCTCGTTCCCGAGTTGTGGGACGCTTCCATGCCCGCCAGACCAGTTTGCGCAGATGCCGGCGAATGTGAATGTCGATACGTTCGAAGACCTCTTTCCGATCGTCCAGCGCGTAATAGGTTCTCCATCCGCGCAGGATCATCGTTAGGGCCTTGATCGTTCCCAAGAGGGATCTTCCGCGGCCTCGACGCAGGATCGGCTTGAGCTTGTACATAAGTCGTGCAAAGCTCGCCTTAGCGACACGCGGCGCCCCTGACGTTCCCACGAACGTATATCCGAGAAATTTGGACTTCGAAGGACGAAAGAGGCCGCTCTTGCTGCGATTCACCCGCAGTTTGAGCGTTCCCTCTATGAACTTAATCGTCTTTTCCAGTACACGTTCCCCGGCCTGCCGAGAACTGACAAACAGGTTGCAGTCGTCAGCATATCTGCAGAAACTCAACCCTCGGCTCTCCAAGTGTTTGTCGAGCTCGTCGAGGACGATCAGCGACAGAATCGGGCTAAGGTTCGAGCCTTGCGGCGTACCTTCCTCTCGGGGCGAGACAAGACCGTTCTGCATGATGCCATTGCGTAAATAACGCCCAATTAGCTTCAGCAGGGCCTTGTCCTTGATCCGTTTAGCCAGGCGCGCCATTAAGCGGTCGTGGTTCACGGTGTCGAAGAACTTTTCCAAGTCCATCTCCACCACCCAGTTCTTTCCCTCCTTGATGTACCGAGAGGCCTGTTCGATCGCTTCGAGGGCGCTTCGGCCAGGGCGGAACCCGTAACTTGAGTTCGAGAAGTGGGGGTCATAGGCTTCGACAAGTATCTGAGCTATTGCCTGCTGTATCACGCGGTCCTGCACCGTCGGAATGCCGAGCATTCTCGTCCCTCCGTTCGGCTTGGGAATATCCACGCGACGCACCGGAGCCGGAATATAGCTTCCCGCCCTGATGTGTTCGGCAATGCTCCGCCAGTGTCTCCGATGGTGAGCTTCGTATTGGTCGACAGTCATGCCGTCAATGCCCGGAGCCCCCTTATTGGAAACCACCTGTTTGATGGCTCGCAGGATGTTTCTCCCTGAGAGCACCTGATCCAGTGTGATCACTGAATATTTCCTCCTTGCTTTCGTCCGCCTTTCATTCGCCGCTTTGGTCTCTGCCCATTTGCGCCTCCCTCAGAGTCGGGACTTCCGGTCCTTTCTCCTCGGCGGCGAGGTACTCACCTGAGATCCCTGCTGTTCGCCTTCGGCCACCGACTTACGCGAGAGTGAACGGCCTACTCACACACTTTAGATTCGGTCCTTCGAGGTTCGGCCTCTACTACGACCTCGGCTGACTTCCCTGTCAACATCCCTCTGCCTTGCGGCATCGGTAGCCCTCGCGGGCATCGACAGGGATCTCCCCGGGTATCACACATGCGCTTCGCGCCCTACCTGTCGGATCTACACATCGCCTTTCCGTGCCGCTACGGGGTTAACTGAATCTGGACAGCTCTCCCAGGCCTTGTGCCTCATATCCGATTCCTGTTTGTCAGGCTGGCGGTTTGCTATCGGCTTCCTTCATCGATTCGTTGCCTCCTCGACTCTGCCGAGTTGCTAGTCCTTCTCGCGACCGGGCGGACAGTGGACTTTCACCACACAATCACACATTCGCTGCCGGGCGCACCGCAAAAAACCTCCTGTCGGAAAATCCTTCAGGAGGTTTTGTTTATCTACGGCTCTCTGCGCTCCGCCTTGAGGAGCAGAGCGCATAAAGATCAATTAGCCGTATAGCGGTGCTCGCGAAGCGCCTGAACACGGTCTTCAATCGAAGGGTGCGAAGCAAAGAGGCTGCCGATGCCGCCCGAAATACCGAAGCCCTTTACGGCGCCAGGAAGTTCATTGGGTTCCATGCCGCCCAAGCGCTGCAGCGCATTGATCATCGGCGTGGTGTCGTGCATGAGATCTGCTGCGCCAGCGTCAGCATGGTATTCACGCCAGCGGCTGAAGTAAGCAACGACCATCGAGGCGAGGAAGCCCAGGCAGATATCGAGAACAAGCGACGTCACATAGTAGCCGACGCCCGGACCTTCATCTTCATTACGCAGAATCTGACGGTCCACCACCCAACCGATGATGCGGGAGATGAAGAACACGAAAGTGTTCATCACGCCCTGCAGAAGCGTCATCGTCACCATATCGCCATTCTTCACATGGCTCATTTCATGGGCAAGAACAGCTTCAACTTCCTGAGCATTCATCGAGCTCAAGAGTCCCGTCGACACTGCGACGAGAGAGTTGGAGCGCGAGGGGCCCGTGGCGAAAGCGTTGGGTTCGCCTTCATAGATGGCGACTTCCGGCATCGGAAGACCCGCTTCATTGGCGAGCTTGCGCACAGTTTCAACGACGTACTGCTCCACGCGGTTGCGGGGATTATTCACGTCAATCATCGTGAGGCCCATCGTCATCTTCGCCATCACCTTGGAGGCGAGGAGCGAGATGATCGAACCCGAGAAGCCCACCACCATCGCGAAGATGAAAAGGGTTCCAAGGTTGAGGTTCGAACCGGCCATGGTGCCGAAATTGATGCCGAACACCATCTGCACCACCGTGAGGATCACGGAAAGCATGATGAAGATGGCGAGATTGGCCAAAATGAGGAGGCCGATGCGCTTAAACATGGCTATCTTCTTCCTTCTAGGCGTCCATCCGGACGCATTAAAAATTGCAGCTGCCGCTTCGTCTTTATTCTCATGGCCGCAACAGCGCGATGCCCCGCGAATGTCTGAAGTTCTCTGAGAGGGTGGGGTATCCGCTTCAGACAATCCGCCCAGTCTTAGGGGAATTTGAAGTTTATTTTACGGTTGAGACTCGAGAGGCTGATTGCTTCATCGGCACCTATTTGTAACAAACAGGCGGCGATTTCAACGATCAGCAACGCGCTTGGGTGAGAAGCTTTCCCATGCACCGCACCCTAAGCAGTGCCACGAGAAGCTCGAGGCTAAGAACCCGCACTTGCGGCACTGGAAGCGGCTCCACTTGCGGCCATTCTTTTCCATCAATCCCGCCACGAGCTTTGTCATGGGATCATCGGGATTGCCTTTAAGGCGAATCTGCAAAAGCGCGTTGTAGGCCGAGAGCGTCGGATGCTTTTCCAGAAGACTCTGCGCGAGAGTCTCAGCCGCTCCGATGCCCTGCCAAGCGGCAATACGCGAAAGCGTTGCTTCCATGACATCTGCCGTACTGAGCCGTTCCGTGGTGTCGAGCAAGAGCTTTAATGCACCCGCGCGGTCACCCTGTTCATTCATCGCATCGGCGAGCTTGCCGATTACCAAAGGCGCATAATCCGGATTCTTCTCAATGACCCGGCGCCACCAGCGAACAGCTTCAGTCGTGGCGCCTGCGGCCTCTGCCACCTTGGCAATCGTCATCTGGGCACGCGGCGTAGCGTCCGCGTACTTCATAAGCTGCTCGACCAAAAGACGAGCATCTTCCGAACGCTTGGCACGAAGCGCCTGATCAATGCGTTCGCAGTAGAAATGCGCAATTTCAAGCGAATGCGTTTCGCCGGCCTGTGTTTCGAGCAGTCGAGCCGTTTCCGTTGCCGCCGCCCATTCATGCTCAATGACATAGATAGAGAGCAGCTGGCGAAGTGCATAAAGATGTTCGCTCGGCACCGAAGAGAGTTTGCGGTAAGCCGCTTCTGCGCGGTCAAAGAAGCCGGCCGCAAGGAAGTCCTGAGCGAGCTCCTTCAATGCTAGGGCACGTTCTTCATCCGAGAGGTCCGCACGATTGTAGAGATGACGATGCAGACGAACCGCTCGTTCAAATTCCCCTCGGCTGCGAAGCAGATTCCCGAGAACGCGTTCAAGTTCCGTGAGTTCCGGATCCACGCGCACAACTTCAATGAAGGCGTCGATCGCCTTGTCGGATTCACCGTCCAGAAGAAGGGCAAGCCCTTTCGTGGTGATCTCCGGCACCTTCTCGGATTCGCCCCGCTGCTTCTGATCGAACCCCCTGCACCACCAACCGGCAAAAAAGAGGACGGGTACGAATACCAGATACCAAAGGTCAAATTCCATGATTGAACGCGGGACGGGAAATAAGGACTGAGGGAGGGATTTTACGCCGGATTGCTTGTTTTGTTTGAATTTTTCTTAATAGAACTGCTTCACTCGCCGTACAAGAACTTTTGCCTCGGATAAACAAACGGCGCGGAGTTCGATATTGAACTTCGCGCCGTTTTGTTCTTGGGACTCAATGTCCCCATCAACTTGTTGTGAGTTCCTGATCTCCTCTCGAGCAGAGATCAAGTATCACGCAAGGCTTGATGAATTAGAACGTGTGGACGAGACCGCAGTAGACCTGGGTGATCTGAGCCTTGTCGCCAGAGTCATCAGCCTTGGTCTGACCATAACCCGCACCAGCATAAACACCGGTACGTTCGGAGAGCGGGTAGTTATAACGGGCAGACACACCGTAGAACTTAAAGTCTTGATCAGCCTTAGCGTCGAATTCTTCAGAGTAATCTACGTAATAGAGACCCGCCGTCAGCGTACCACCAACGAGCGGAGCAGCCGCACCCAGGTGCAGACCATAGCCCTTCAGGCCCAATGCATCTTTGCCGAAAGCTGTAGCCTCACCCCACTCATTGGTATTGAGAGCCGTCTGATGCTTGAAGTACTGCGCTTCGGCGAAAAGCTGAACAACTTCAAAGTCGTAATTGCCACCCAAGAAGACCAACTGGCCGTCCTTTCCAAGTTCACGGCCAACACCAGCGGTATCGCTAGCACCGTATTTGGTCAACTCATAGCCGACAGCAAATGAGGCCGGACCGTATTCGCCAGACAAACCGATAGAGGCATAGCGCTGAGCGTCGGACGTTCCTTCATCACCGTTAAACTGAGGATTGTTGTCAGCATCAGGCTTATTGGTAGCCTTGCTATCCGTCTTGAACGAATACTGAGCGGTCAGCTGCAGACCGGCAAAACGCGGGGTCTGGTAGACAACCATGTTGTCATAACGGTCGGAAGAAGCAAAGCCCCAAACGTCACCGTCGCCGCCGTCGAAAGATTCGACGTAGCCGAGCATGTCATAGGTACCGGCAGACGAAGAAATGCCGCCGAAACGACCGAAAGCGATCGAGCCGAACGGGCCGGAGAGCGTCAGACCGGCTTCACGGCCGAAGAGGCGGCTGCCCTGACCCATCGTGCCGTCGTCACCATTGAAACCGCTTTCGAGCTTGAAGCCGACCTTGTAGCCGTTGCCGAGGTCTTCGGAACCCTTCAGGCCCCAGCGGTTGCCCGTATCCCAACCAGTCTGCATGTCGAACTTATCAACAGCCTTGTCACCCGTCAACTTCGTATGTTTGTATTCGAAGCCGGTATCGAGAGCGCCGTAAAGCGTCACGTCAGCAGCCATTGCAGAGCCGGCAAAAGCGCCGAGAACGGCGAGCGCAGCAAGAGTCTTTTTCATTTTGAAATCCATTCAAAAAGCAACCTGACTGAACAAAATGCAAACTTTGGTCAATCAAGTGAATTGATTAAGAAGCTCCAGCATGAGCTTCCGCCTTCGGGCTGTCAGCACAAATGGAATCCGTGCGCAGTCCTCTGAAGTCCGGATAATCCTACAAAGTTTCTGAAGCTTGCAAACAATCCTTTTAAGCCTCATTGAGAATTCTTCTTATTTATCAAAGCTCTCCGGCAGATTCATCTTGTTTCATTTGCGCAACAAATCTTTCACATCCCGTAAACTCAGAATGATATTGATGCATCTGCTTTTTCCTGCATCATCCTGCGGATACGTCCTTCATTTTCTCAAGCTGATCGCCTCTCATATTCAATTCACTCAGCCTGTGTTGTCGGTATACGCATACCTCAGATTGAACACACAGCGAGTTCCGACTGATGGGAAGCCCTGTTCACCCGCGCTCTTTCACTCGTCTCAATTTTTGGGGGACGCCGCCCATAGCAAAAGCCGCCTCCTCTCGAAAGAGAAAGCGGCTTTCTATCTGCCTTGACTCCCCGTACGGAGAATCTTTCAGATCAAGCGGAAGCTATTAAAGCTTCGAGTCGCGGCTCGCGTCCACACGCTGCCTCAAGTCCTTACCAGCCTTGAAGAAGACGGTGTAGCGGGCGCGCACAGCAACAGCCGAACCGTCCTGAGGATTGCGGCCGACACGCTCCGGTCGATATTTCAAACCGAAGGAGCCGAAACCGCGGATCTCAATGCGTCCGCCTTCAACGAGGGTCTGGCTCATCGTATCGATGATCACACCCGCCGCGTCCATGCAGTCGCGCTCGCGAAACGTCGGAAGACGTCCATAGAGTTCAGCAAGCAGTTCGGATTTGGTCATGGAATTACCCATGGTTGCCTCCTCTGAAGCGAATTACTTCTGTTCGAGCTTGGCCTTGAGCAGGGCGCCGAGGTTCGTCGTGCCGGTGGCAGAACCAACGTCAGAGGCATTGAGGCGATCGAGAGCGTCGCGGGCCTCAGCGGCATCCTTCGCCTTGATGGAGAGCTGGATGCTGCGGTTCTTGCGATCGAGGCTGATAACAGCGGCTTCGACTTCCTGGCCTTCCTTCAGGACGGTCGTGGCGTCTTCAACGCGGTCAGCGGCGATTTCGGAAGCGCGGAGGTAGCCTTCGACGTCGTTGCCGAGGTCGATCACGGCGCCCTTGGCGTCAACGGTCTTGACGGTGCCCTTGATGACGGAGCCCTTTTCGTGCGTGGAAGCGAACGTGCCGAACGGATCGCCGGCAAGCTGCTTGATGCCGAGGCTGATGCGTTCACGTTCGGTATCGATCGCGAGCACAACGGCTTCGACTTCGTCGCCCTTCTTGAAGTTGCGAACGGCGTCTTCACCAGATTCATTCCAGGAGAGGTCGGAGAGGTGAACGAGGCCGTCAATGCCGCCAGGCAGACCAATGAACACACCGAAGTCGGTGATCGACTTGATCTGGCCGGAGACCTTGTCACCCTTCTTGTGCGACTGGGCGAATTCTTCCCAAGGATTGGCCTTGCACTGCTTCATGCCGAGGCTGATGCGGCGGCGATCTTCGTCGATGTCAAGAACCATGACTTCGACTTCTTCACCGAGCTGCACAACCTTGCGCGGATCGACGTTCTTGTTCGTCCAATCCATTTCGGAAACGTGCACGAGACCTTCGATACCGGCTTCGACTTCAACGAAGGCACCGTAATCGGTGATGTTCGTGACCTTGCCGAAGAGGCGGGTGCCCTTCGGGTAGCGGCGGGCGATGCCGATCCACGGATCTTCGCCGAGCTGCTTGAGGCCGAGGGAAACGCGGCACTTTTCCTTGTCGAACTTGAGAACCTTGGCGGTGATTTCCTGACCAACCTGAACGACTTCGCTCGGGTGGCGGACGCGGCGCCAGGCGAGGTCGGTGATGTGGAGCAGGCCGTCAATGCCGCCCAGATCAACGAACGCACCGTAGTCGGTGATGTTCTTGACGATGCCCTTGACGATGGCGCCTTCCTGGAGCGTCTCGAGGAGCTTGGCGCGTTCTTCGCCCATGTTGGCTTCGACGACGGCGCGGCGGGAGACGACAACGTTGTTGCGCTTACGATCAAGCTTAATGACCTTGAATTCGAAGGTCTTGCCTTCGTACGGCGTCGTGTCCTTGACCGGACGGGTGTCGACGAGCGAACCCGGGAGGAAGGCGCGAATGCCGTTGGTCATGACGGTGAGACCGCCCTTGACCTTGCCCGTGACCGTACCGGTGACGAGCTCGCCCGATTCGAGAGCCTGTTCGAGGTTCATCCAGGCGGCGAGGCGCTTGGCCTTGTCGCGGGAAAGGATCGTGTCGCCGTAGCCGTTTTCAACGGACTCGATGGCAACAGAGACGAAGTCGCCCGGCTGGACGGTGACTTCACCCTTGTCATCCTTGAACTCTTCGATGGGCACGTAGGCTTCGCTCTTCAGACCGGCGTTCACGACGACGAAGTTGTAGTCGACGCGGACGACTTCAGCGGTGATGACTTCACCCTGACGCATTTCCTGGCTGGCAAGGCTCTGCTCAAAGAGCTCAGCGAAGGATTCGGGCTTGTTGGTTTCGTTGGACATTGTGGAATGGATAAAAAGCACGCCCAAGGGCGGTCTTGTCGGTGAAAATCCGAAGACCCAAGGGCGGAGTTAACGAGAAATCGTCGACACCGTTTTTAAATGGCGCCGACGAAGAAACCGATATGCTACAGCAACTTAATTGAGCTCGGCCCACCAACCAAGCACTTTTTTAACGACTTCGTCGATTCCCATTTCGGAAGTGTCCAGCAACCGGGCATCTGCGGCCGGTTTAAGCGGCGCCACCGCGCGTTCGCGGTCACGCCGATCGCGCTCTTCCAGATCCCGGGTAAGAGCGGCCAGATCGGCTTTTTCACCGCGAGCTTCAAGCTGCTTCACGCGCCGCTCAGCGCGCACGCGGGCAGAAGCCGTCATAAAGATCTTGAGTTTGGCTTCCGGAAAAACCACCGTGCCCATGTCGCGCCCGTCGGCAACAAGTCCGGGAGCCGCCGCCGCACGGCGCTGCAGGTCG
>ENA-OOZR01000714-OOZR01000714.1-human-gut-metagenome-genome-assembly--contig:-NODE-714-length-24771-cov-3.957801_pt1 | contig 24771 bp, 18 predicted proteins | sample MGYA00241045_ERZ501406 | MGnify/ENA primary metagenome ERZ501406 (study PRJEB25962, sample SAMEA2042920) | human gut metagenome | biome: human gut; feature: human-associated habitat; material: faeces...
ATTCTTCTATGGTAACAAGCAGCTTGAAGAGCGCAGTTGCTAAAGATTCTTCATTGGCTAAGAAAGCAGCTACAGACTTGGAATTTGCAAAATACTTCACAAATGCAGATTTCATGAACATCGTTAAATAATAGAATTACCACTCTATTTTAAATATTAAGAATTGCCTGTCATTACAAATGACGGGCAATTCTTTTTTTTATCTGCAAAAAACCGTACTTTCGCAGAAAAGAAATAAAAGCAATGAAAAAGAGTAGCATTTTAATCCTCATAGCCATCTGTCTATTCGGTTGCAGCAAGTCTTCTAAGAAAGTAAGCATAACCGGAGAAATCGAAGGATTGGGAACAGATACACTTTATCTATACGGTATGGACGAATTGCGCGACCAAATAGATACTATTTTCACCAAAGACGACAAGTTCTCTTATTCAACCCCAATAGACACTATTACCTCCGCTTTTCTGCTCATTAAAAATCAGATAGAATACCCTATTTTCCTTGATAAAGGGAATAAAATCAAAATAAAGGGAGATACCGATAACTTGGAAGCCCTAACCATCGATGGCAATACATACAATGAAGAATTTACAGCTTTCCAAAAAGAACTGAGCGGTTTAAATAACCCGTCCGAAAAAGATGTGGAACAAAAAGCTGAAGAATTCATACAGCAACATCATTCATCTTTCGTAAGCCTCTATTTACTAGATAAATATTTTGTCCAAAAAGAATCTCCGGACTTCAATAAGATAAAAAAACTAATTGAAGTCATGACAGGAATACTGCAAGATAAATTATATATTGAAAAGTTGAACGAAACCATATCCCAAGCCGAAAAAACCGAAATAGGGAAATATGCCCCCTTCTTTAGTTTGCCTAATGCCAAAGGAGAAAAAATTACCCGCACATCAAAAGACTTCAAAAAGAAAAACCTTTTAATCAACTTCTGGGCTTCTTGGGGAGATAGTATATCCAACCGTCGCAACAACAATGAACTAAAGGAACTTTATAAGAAATACAAAAAGAGTAAATATATAGGTATGCTCGGTATCTCTTTCGACGTAGACAAAAAAGAATGGAAAGACGCAATAAAACGTGACACGTTAGATTGGGAGCAAGTTTGTGATTTCAGCGGACTTAATTCAGAGATTGCCAAACAATATACCATCAAGCAAATTCCCGCAAACATTCTTCTGTCGGCAGACGGAAAAATCCTGGCTAAAAATCTCAGTGGAGAAGATTTGAAGAAGAAAATCGAAGAAGTCGTTTCCGCAGCAGAAGAGAAAGATAAAAAAGACAACAAAAAGAAAAAATAATCAGTAACCAAACGTGTTAATCAAAGTATTCGGAGCGGCTGTTCAAGGAATTGATGCAACACTCATCACAATCGAAGTAAACAGCTCGCGTGGCTGTATGTTCTATCTGGTCGGCCTTCCGGATTCTGCGGTCAAAGAAAGCCATCAACGCATAATCTCCGCTCTTCAAGTTAACGGTTATAAGATACCGACCAGTAACCTGATAGTCAACATGGCACCGGCAGATATTCGCAAAGAAGGTTCAGCCTACGATTTACCCCTTGCCATCGGCCTTCTGGGAGCCAACGGGACTATATCTTCCGAAAAATTCCCTCGCTACTTGCTAATGGGAGAACTGAGTCTTGATGGAAGCATACAGCCCATCAAAGGAGCTCTTCCTATTGCGATTAAAGCTCGTGAAGATGGCTTCGAAGGATTAATCATTCCCCAACAAAATGCCCGAGAAGCTGCCGTAGTCAATCAATTGAAAGTTTATGGCGTCAGCAATATTAAAGAAGTCATCCAATTTTTCAATAATGAGCGAGAATTAGCGCCAACCATAGTCAATACTCGGGAAGAGTTCTATGCCCAACAAAGTAACTTTGAATTTGACTTTGCCGATGTAAAAGGACAAGAGAATGTGAAAAGAGCCCTCGAAGTGGCAGCAGCCGGTGGTCACAACTTGATTATGGTAGGTGCACCTGGAAGTGGAAAGTCAATGATGGCAAAAAGATTACCCTCCATCCTTCCTCCACTTTCTTTAGGAGAAAGTCTCGAAACAACCAAAATACACTCCGTAGCTGGAAAGCTAAACCGCAATTCATCACTAATAACCCAGCGCCCCTTTCGAGATCCACACCACACCATCTCACAAACCGCCATGGTAGGAGGAGGGAGTTTTCCCCAGCCCGGAGAGATAAGCTTAGCGCACAACGGGATCTTATTTCTTGACGAATTGCCAGAATTTAGTAGAAACGTACTCGAAGTACTACGACAACCGTTGGAAGATAGGCGTATCACCATTTCCCGCGTAAAAAGCAGTATAGATTATCCTGCCAGCTTCACATTGGTAGCCTCCATGAACCCTTGCCCATGTGGTTATTACAATCACCCGACCAAAGCGTGTGTATGCAGTCCCGGACAAGTGCAGAAATACTTGAATAAGATTTCCGGTCCTTTGCTCGACAGGATTGATATTCAGATTGAAATCATCCCAGTCCCTTTTGACAAAATCTCCGACCAACGAAGAGGAGAGTCCAGTGCCGCCATTCGTAAACGTGTAATCAGAGCTCGTCAGATACAAGAAAAACGCTATGCTGAGTATCCGGGAATCTACTGCAATGCACAGATGAGCAGCAAGCTATTATCCATTTATGCGCGGCCGGATGACAAAGGACTTTCCCTGCTGCGAAATGCAATGGAACGCCTCAATCTTTCCGCACGCGCATACGACCGTATATTAAAGGTGGCACGTACCGTTGCCGACCTTGAGGGTGCGGAACTGATACAGCCCTCCCATTTGGCTGAAGCCATCAGTTATCGCAATCTAGACAGAGAAAACTGGGCGGGATAAAAGCGCTTGACAGTAAATCAATAAAATACCATAAAGAAAAAGTCTTTGTCTCATATAAAATACTATTTTCGCAAGATAGAATCTAGTATATGAATAAACACGACAACCCATATTACCCCCTATTTCTACTCATCGGATGGCTTATCATGCTGAGTAGTTGTCAACCTGCCCCATCTCATCTTCTGGAAAAAGCGATGCAGATGGAGAATGTATCAACCGACAGTATCTTTTTCTACCTGCAACAAATAGAAGAACCCGACAAATTACCTCTCAATGATCAGGGAGATTATTACCTGTTGCTCTACAAGGCAACTCTGTGGAAAACAGGAACACCTGATGATTCATTATTGCAGATCGCCATCCGGCAATATAAACAAAACGAGCAGCAAACCCAGTATGTACGGGCACGCATTGAGCAAAGCGCCTCCTATTTATATCGTAATCTGCCCGATTCCACATTACTGATGAGCGAACAAATTCTGAAAGGATACCAGCTAAATGATACGCTAAAAACAAGGCTGTACGGGCTACGAAGGGCAGCATACAGCAGAAAGCAGGATTATCCGCAGGCATTGGTGATGGCAGACAGCAGCAGACAACTGGCTCTTAAGATGAAAGATACACTTTTCTATTTTTCTACCAGCCAGCTATATCTGCAAATTATAAACAAAATGCAAGATCATGACAGATACACCCAAAGCTATCTGCAGCTAATGAAAGAACTTATGGATTCGCCCAAATACCAGTCTTTGAATTATTATGCGCTGGAAAGTCTGTTGAACACCAGTCTGCAAAGAAAGGATTTCCGGCAAGCAGTCATATATCTTCAACAATTATCGAGCCAACGCCGCGGAAGAAATGAAGTACCACACTATCTGCTGCTATGCGGAAGAACCCATGCCGCCTTGAATCAGATTGACTCCGCCCAATATTACTATCGGCAAGCCGCAATCTCATCTTCCAGCTTTATTGCCATGGAAGCCAATGCACGCTTATTCAATCTGATCAATGAAAAAGAATATCCGGAACAAGTCTTTTATACCAAGCAGAAGGAAAGCACGATAAGGGACAATATACTAAACAATATCAGTACAGGGATACGGGAAAGAGAATTCAACCAACTCAAATTACAGAATGAATTATACCAGCTGCATCTGCAACAGCAGCAAAGGGAACTATGGATGCTGGGAATCGTTACAGCTCTGCTGAGTATCGGATTCATCGCATTTTTCTTTTATCAGAGAGAGAAAAAGAAGCGACTGCTGCGGGAAAACCAGTTACTGTACAAAGAAGCCGAAGTAAGTGGACTACGGGAGAAAGAAATCCGGCTAAGGAATAAAGAGACTGAACTCCGTGAAGCGCTTTTCCGGAGAATGCCATTCTTCCATAAGTTGCCCTCACTCCATGCCAACAACAATCAGGACGAACCGGGCACCAGTCACAAGATAGTAGTGACAGATGCAGAATGGGCAGAAGTCACTTCAGTAGTGAATGATGCGTTCGACAATTTTGTCGTTCGGTTACGACAGGCTTATCCGCAGTTGGGAGATAAAGAAATCGGCTTCTGCTGCCTCGTCAAAATCAATGTCAACATACAGGATTTATCTGATATCTATTGTGTGAGCAAAGCTGCCATTACCAAACGGAAATATCGGATAAAGACTGATAAGCTGGGAATTACTGATGAGAATATAAGTTTAGACAGTTTTCTCAAAGTTTTTTAGCTGTCGCCCCAGGGTAGTTGAAGTCTTTGTCCGCCTGAAAACAAACGCATATATATATTATATTATTAATAATCAACAACATACATCTAGTCACATCGTACCTTTTTGTCCGCCTGTTTTTTTGTTTTTCTGCTCACTTCGGTCTACTTTTGCCTCAGTGATAATCAGAAAAACAGTACTAACCAAATACAGAACCGTATGAAGAACAGAATTATTATTTTAAGTTTATGTGCTAGTTGTCTACTTGCAATTGTTGCTTTTGTATACAACAGTGAAACAAAGACCGACCCACTGGCACTCTCCCCTATTGTAGCAAAACGAGTCACGACACCTACCGGCACACTAGTCTCATGTAATTTAAAGGCTTTGAAAGACACAGTAGACATTCCACTCAGCTATTTGACAGAAGAACTTCAAGTTGTCAAACTAGACAACCGGGACGAAGCACTAGTAGGAGGCTGGATACGCACCACAGTGGGAGAAAAATACATCCTGGTGAGCAATAACAAACAGACTCCCTACAAACTTTTTACCCGCGACGGCAAATTCATCACCACTATCGGTGCCTACGGACAAGGGCCCAACGAATATGGAAACACATACGCCGACCAGTTGGACGAAGCCCACAACCGTATCTACATACTGCCCTGGCAGAGTGACAAGCTGCTCGTATTCGATTTACAAGGCAATCCTCAGCCTCCCATTCCTTTATGTATGCGCGTGCCCAAAGGCAAATTCAGAGTAGATACGGAAAAGTCGGAAGTCACTCTGACAACTCTGCCTTTCGAAGGCTGGCCGGCTGTCGTGTGGACACAAGATTTCAAAGGTAAACGCAAGAACTTTATCGCACCGGGACATCTGACCGTTCCGCGCGACTTTAGCAACGAAGTATTTATGGATAATAATACTAATGATTACGGCGTTATGTTAATGGTGATCATGCCTGCCCCACGAACGGACAGTCTGTACCACTATAACGCAGCCCAAAATCGACTCGAAGCCAGATTCACCGTGGAATATCCGAACAAGGAGAAAATCCCCTGGCATGGCTATTCCGAATACCCGCGTCACTTTATCGGAGACGTTTCCGTGCCGATACAAGTATCAGAAAACACTTGGAGCGGCAGCAAGCCTGCCAAGTATATCATAGATAAGAAAACACTGCATGGCAGCTACTTCCGCCTGTACAATGATTTCCTGGGAACGAAAAAGATGCAGATATGGCCTTCATTCGGCAATGGTTATTATGTTGCCAACATGGAACCTGCCCAGCTAAAAGAAACACTGGAAAAAGAAATAACCCGGAAAGATATTCCGGCAGAGGCAAAGAAACGTGCACAAACATTGATAAATTCACTGGATGAAGAAGGCAACAACGTCATTCTACTCGCTAAAATGAAGAAATAACTATCAGAAAGCCAGAGCGTGTTTCAAAAGTCAATAGTAACTAAAATGGGGTTGTCTATAATTTACTATGAATGAAAGAATTGCGTATTCACCTACCACCTCCCCCTGCGGGTACTCCTCCTTCCCGAAGGAGGAGATTTAAGATACTACCGATTTTTAACACACCTTCCGGCATTCCGTTGAGAGAGCACATCCCCATTTCCTTTCGATAGAAAAACACAGACACAATTCTTATAATTGTCCATCTTTAAACTGATTTTCTCTATTTTCTGATTCTTTGATTTTGCTTTCCTTTGCAAAGCAAAAGATTCATATAAAATAAGCAGATCATGCAGTTTACAATTACACATTGGGGATGTACTCCATCGGGAGATTCCATCTATCTGTTCCGGTTGACCAACGCTACCGGAGCCTCCATCGAGCTTACAAACCTGGGAGCCACCTGGGTTTCGGCCAATATGCCGAACCGATACGACGTCTTTGAAAACATTCTGCTGGGATATGACCATGCAGAAGGATATCTCAAAGACACCTATTATATGGGAGCCACTGTCGGCCGGTTTGCCAACCGCATTCATCAGGCATCCTTTTCTATCGAAGGCACTACCTATCTGCTGGAGAAAAACGACGGAGAGAACACCAATCACGGCGGACTATCCGGCTTTCACAAGAAGATATGGCAATGGAAACGGACAGATTCCGGCATCCGTTTCCTTCTCCACTCTCCGGACATGGAAGGAGGATATCCGGGAAATGTACAGGCGGAAGTGGAATATCAATTCACGGAAACCAACGAACTGACAATCAGCTATCACGGAACCACAGACCGCCCTACTTATCTGAATCTCACCAATCATGCTTACTTCAACCTGTCCGGCAACAAACGAAAAATAACGGAGCATGAGCTCATGATACCTGCTGCACGAATATTAGAGACAACCTCACAATTTATTCCTACCGGACAGGCACAGGATGTCAAAGACAGTCCGTTTGATTTCAGCACCAGTCGCAGCATCGGAGCACATCTTTACGACGATAACGAGCAGTTGCACTGGAACAAGGGATACAATCATTGCTATATCCTGAAAGAAGAGTCGTCCGACACGTTATTGACAGCCGCCGTATTATCCGACCCTTTCTCCGGCAGAAGGCTGACTGTCAGGACTGACTTACCCGGTGTCTTATTATATACCGCCGGCTATCTCGCTCCCACACCGGATATCGGTGTATGTCTGGAGACACAATACTTTCCGGATACCCCTTCGCATCCGCATTTTCCGTCCTGCCTGCTCATGCCGGGGGAAGAGTATCGCCACAGAACTATTTATACATTCGACAAATGATTTTTTAAGTATTCTACATATTGTTCCCGCTTAGCTTCGTATAAACAGCGATATTTTTTTTACTGGCTATATCTTTTTTATTCATATATTTGTTTTACATTTGTAGTAAATAATAAAAGCAATAGTATGAAAACGTCCATTGTAACTCTTTTAATCACATTTTGTTTTTATCTGTCAGTTTATGCACAAGCACCTCAGGATAAAGCCACAGAACTAAAAGAACAGGCTTTAAGCAGCCTGAAGCAGAAAGATTACATCAAAGCCCGTTATCTGTTTAAGAAAGCGTATGAAGCATTTGCCGTGCGAGAGAACTATCCACAAGCTATAGAATGTGGTATTCAAGCCAATGCTCTATATGTCAGAGAAAACTTCTACAAAGAAGGTTTCGAATTATGCCGTAATATGGAACAACTCATTTGGACAGGCGAACAGAAGCAAAACAAAGTCTTTTATGACTTACGCTTTCCCATCAGCAAGGAACGGTTGCAGATGTACATTTCACTGAAGAATCCTGCACAGGCAAAAAACCAGCTGGACAAATTGGAAGAGATTGCCAGTCTCGCCAAAAATGATTCTTTAATGGAAGTGCTGCTCTATACGAAAGCCAACTATTACTATACTTTCAATCAGAATACACAAGGAGACGCCTGTTTCCGCAAACTCATCAGCCAATACAAGGAAAAGAAGGACTACGATAAAGTGAGCGACTGCTACAAGACTCTTATCGGCATCGCCCGCAAAGCCAACAATGCCCCGTTGATGGAACGTACGTACGAAAGCTATATTGTATGGACCGACTCTGTAAAAGCCCTGACTGCCCAGGATGAGCTGAATGTCCTGAAACGAAAATATGACGAAAGCCTCCAGACCATACAGGACAAAGACAGCACACTATCCGCCAAGCAATACATCATCATAGGACTTTGTACGCTTGTAGCTATCCTTGTAGCCACAATCATTGTACTTGCCATCTTACTGCTGAAATTTATCACCGGCAACCGCAAACTCAAAAAGAGCGTGGTCATAGCCAATGAGCACAACGAGCTGAAAACAAAGTTCATCCGGAATATATCCTCACAAATGGAGCCGACTCTGAACACTTTAGGGACTTCCGCCAAAGAGCTTTCCGCCCAAGCACCAAGGTATGCAGAGCAGATGCAGGCACAAGTAGCAGCCTTAAAGCAATTCAGCGACAATATTCAAGAGCTTTCCTCTTTGGAGAACTCACTGACCGAACCTTATGAAATGGGAGAAGTCAATGCGGGTACTTTCTGCGAAAGCGTCATGGAGAAGGCTAAAGAATTTATGAAGCCGGACGTCACCCCTTCTGTAAACGCCCCCAAACTCCAAGTAAAAACGAATAAAGAACAGCTGGAACGTATCCTGCTCTACTTGCTGAAAAATGCCGCTTTCTATACGGAGCAAGGACGTATCAGCCTCGACTTCAAGAAACGTGGCGCGCACACCCATCAGTTCATCATAACCGATACGGGAACAGGTATCCCGGCAGAACAACAGGAAAATCTCTTCAAACCTTTCACCCAGGTCAAAGACCTGACTACAGGTGATGGCTTGGGATTACCTATCTGCTCACTCATCGCCACCAAAATGAATGGCAGTCTGACATTGGACACAAGCTACACCAAGGGATGCCGGTTTATACTGGAACTTCACGCATAAGTAACGTAAGGTATTCAAGAGCTTTGTATGGTTAGATTACCCGCAACCCTTGTCAACTATAATTATCGTAATTAACTATAATCGGAGAACGCACATTCTAACTATACAAAAATAGCAACAGAGTACTGCATAAACGGCAACCGGGTTTATAATAAATACTGTGACCGTTTATTATAAACGTCCCCCTCGTTTATTATAAACTCAAAAATAAAAAATCATGGGGAATGAATCAAAATTATGCAACAAAAAAGGTTGCAAACTTTATGAAGTTTGCAACCTTTGCTCTATATTTATCTTTCCAATCTCTAGAACGAGCTAAAGAAATATGTTATATTAGTCCTAATATTATACCATTTATCATTCGTTTTACACTCATATTTTATCTGTTTTTTCATTCATTATTCATTGGTTTCATACTTTCCCGAACTACAAATATACAACATAAAATGGCGTTTGTCAAGTCCCTGATGGATTTTAACCGCCTGCTTTCCGGGATATATGAACGTCTTTGTTATTTTTCCGGAATCACTTCATTCAGGCAGGCTATAGCGTTGAGAGTACGTGGATAGCCGATGTAAGGCAAAAGCTGCGTCACGACAGCCAGCAAAGTATCTTTATTATTACCTACATTGACATTTCCCTGTATGTGCCCTTTCACCTGTGATTCACAGCCTCCCAAGGAAACAAGGATGGAGAACGTCAGTAGTTCCCGTGTCTTCACGTCCAGTCCACCGCGTGTCTGGTAGTCTCCGAAGCAGTTGGCGGAGAGATAACGCTGGATATGCTTTTGGTTTTCGGGAGCGTTTTTATGCATTTGGTCGATCCGTTCGCCGAAAATGGATTTCTGCAACGCCAGTCCTTTGTCGAAACGGGTTTCGGCAGAAACGACCGCTTGTCCCTCTAAAGGAAGATGTACACCGTGGGCAAGCAGCACCTCATTAGTGATGCCGACAAAGTCCATCACTTTAGCCATGCCTGCATAGGCTACTGCCTGGTAAAGAATTTCCTTTATTTCTATCGGAGTAATACCTGCATTGAGAGCGCTTTCAAGCATCATCCGGTATTCGGTCTGTGCCTGTGAAGCAATATTGGATGCCAATGTTACCATGAGGCGGGTTTTAGTATCCAGGTTGCCGTATTGCTGCACCTCCTTTGTAAAATTGCCGAATATTGCATCCAGTTCGGGGTCGGTGGCGCTTAATCCGGTTCCTCCGTTATCTTTCGTAGCTTCGGCATACTGCTGGTCGTCTACCCGTTCCAGCCAAATATTCTTATTGGTCTGCGGATTGCAGCCGATAGCCAGATGCGAAAACCAACTATCGGGGGCGGCACCGTGCCAATGTTCTATGTCCGGTGCTATTTCAACCACATCACCCGGGAGCAGGCGGCGTGCCGCTTTGCCACGTTCCTGATAATATCCCACACCTCCGACAGCAATGAGGATTTGTCCTCCCGTATGGCTGTGCCAGTTATTTCGGCAGCCGGGTTCAAAAGTAACGTTGGACATGGGTACATTCAAGTCTTTGTTACCGGTCAGCGGTGCCAGCCAGGATTCTCCTGTAAAATATTGCTTGAATCCCGTATTTTCCTTTCCTAACGGAAACGCGCTGATGTTCTGAGGTACTTCTTCTTTCTTCATACTCTGTGCATTTATAGATTGCATCGGAATTTGCAGAAATCCGATGACTGTTACAAAAATAAAAAATAATTTTCTCATACTGTGACGTCCATGGTTTATTATTTAAGAACTCTCTGATAATGCAAAGTTAGCTGTTCTGATCCAACTCTTTATAATACAAATTACGGATATAAAAACCAAAATTACAGATTTATAGTACTGCCTATCATTTACTTCATCTTCAGTCCGGGAATGAGTGGCGTAGCATCAATCAGTTCGAGCATCTGCACCATATCAAGTGTACCTTCTTTGTACTTCTTAAAATGAGGTGTGGCAATATGACTCTTATAGGCCGCTTCATCGGCATAGATTTCAAGAATAGTCACGTGGTTGGGGCGTTCTTTCTCCGCTACGGCATACAGTACCAATACGCCCGGTTCCAACCGCATCGAGACTTCGATCTCCTCTTTCAGATAAGCATTGTACTCTTCCAGCCGTTCCGGATCGATTATGATGCGTGACAACCGCACCATATTGTTCTCGGCAGCGGATGGTTCGACCGGTCTGATTACGTTTGCCGAAGCGGTTGCTGCAAACAATAGAAAAATAATCAGTAACTTCTTCATTTTGCTAATTTATTGTCGTTCGAATTTCACTGCCACATTGCCCGGAACGTTCAATGCATTTATTCCGTCACCGTCAATGCGGCCAATCTTTATCAAGTCATTGCTTTGCGACCCGCTTTTACAGAAGATCGCCACATTATTCCACGGCACATAGATTGTAATATCACCAGGCACAGGTGCACAGCCACGGGGCACTCCTGCCGTAGTCAGTGCAGGCGACGGATAGAAAATTTTCTCTGTGATATTATTATAATCATTCAGCGTCACTTCAAGCGGCAGACGTGAAAGAAAGTCCTGCGCTGCGGCATTGTTTTCCATCGTAGCAGTAATGGTACGGTTACCGACTGTAATCTTCACATTCGTAGAAGTAGACGGATGATTGTTTTCCCGACTCGCACCGAGTGTTTCGAGCCATGTCCGTATCCGGTTTCCCATCTGCGAAAGCGTCGAAGAAGTCAGAAGCAGTGTTTCGGTGAAAGTGGCACCGGAGCAAAGTGTCCGCGCCTCGTCAACTGATGCAGAGATGCCGCTGCTGCCACTGCTGGCAAAAAGAGCGATACGCTTACCTGCAAGTTTCGAAGCATGATTATGCAGGAATGTCTGCATCGGTGTGGCCATGCTACCGTACCAAATCGGATAGCCGACAAACACGATATCATAGTTGCCGAAATCTTCAACCGAAGTTTTAATCGCCGGATAATTCCCCTGACGGATAGCAGCCAGTTCTTCCTGTGCACGGTTGAGCATCCCATTATAATCGCTTTCATAAGGTGTTTGCGGTTCCACTTCCAGGATATCGCAATCGAGTGTTTGCTGAATCTGTTGCGCCATACGCTCCGTGCTGCCGGTGCGCGAACAGTAAAGTACCAGATATCGCCCGTTACCGCCCGGAATGGGGTTTGTCGGGTCTGTAGAATCATCCTCGTCTCCACCGTCGGAGTTTCCCGGTTGTCCCGGCTGTTCCGGAAGAATCGGATCAGCGTTTGAGCCGTCGCAAGCCGCCATCGGCATCATCGTCAGCATCATCAATGGAATTAATAGAATCTTTTTCATATTACTATCTCTTTTCAATGTTAAATTACCGGTTACAAAGTTACGGGGAATGGTCCAGCCCGGATGTAGACGATTTACGGATATTTATACCCCAATCATGGATTTTGATGGGAGAGTAAAAATTTTAAAGAGAAAAGAATTATATTTGTAACGCATTAAAAAAACAGATTATGATATGGAAGAGAATACTAAAGAAATGATTGTAATAGACAGCGTTGACCGTTACAACGAAATCTTCGGGCTTGAAACCAGACATCCGTTAGTCAGCATCATCGATCTGGCCAAATCCACTACGTGGCCCACACGTGCGTGGTTTCGTTACGAAGTATATGCACTATACTTGAAAAATGTAAAATGTGGTGATATTAAATACGGCCGCCAATATTACGACTACCAAGACGGAACCATCGTCTGTTTTGCTCCCGGACAAATCACCGACCTGGAAATGCTGCCAAATATTCAGCCCAACGCGCATGGTATTCTTTTTCATCCCGACCTTATACGTGGCACTGCACTCGGACAAGAAATAAAGAAATACTCCTTCTTCTCCTACGAAACCAACGAAGCCCTCCATATTTCCGAAGAAGAGCGGCAAACAGTGATGGACTGCCTGCAAAAAATCACCATCGAACTGGAACATTCCATCGACAAACACAGCCGCCGACTGATCTGCGCCAACATAGGATTGCTGCTCGACTACTGTATGCGCTTTTACGAACGCCAGTTCGACACACGAAACGGAGTAAACAAAGACATCATTGTCCGCTTCGAACATCTGCTCAACGAATATTTCGAAGGAGATGCCCCGCAAAATCAAGGGTTGCCATCGGTCAAGTACTTCGCTGATAAAGTATTCCTTTCCGCTAACTATTTTGGCGATATGGTGCGCAAACAAACCGGTAAAACCGTCTCCGAATATATCCAGGATAAAATGATTGAACTGGCAAAAGAACAACTCATGTCTTCGAACAAGACTATGAGCCAAATTGCTTACGAAATCGGATTCCAGTATCCGCAGCACCTTAGCCGGATGTTCAAACGGATTGTGGGGATGACGCCAAATCAATTCCGCTTAACGGGATATTGCCGTTGATTTCATTTTGTTACGTTTCCGGCTAATCAACATCACCCCCAGCAGAATCACCAGCAAACCGGAAAGCTGAACAAAGGTAACTTGCTCATTTCCAAAAGATACTCCTAAAAGGACTGCTATAAAAGGATTGACATAAGCATGTGTACCCACTTCTGCCGCCGGGCGTACTTTCAAGAGCCAGACATACGCCGAATATGCCAGTAAAGAACCAAAAGAAATCAAATAAAGCAAGGAGAACCAGCTTGTGGCCGAAACTGTACTCAAATCGGCTTCCCGGACATCTCCGTTCACAACAGCACAAATCCAGAACATCACACTGGCAAAAAGCATTTGCCACGCAGAACCTGCAAAAGCATTCACTTCTTCCTCACGGGAAGAACGGTACTTGGCATACAATGTTCCCAAAGCCCAGGATATACATCCGAAAACAAGGAGCAAGATACCACGCTCACTTTGCGGATGCAACCATTCTGCATTGAGCTGCTCCGCATAAAGCATTACTACTCCGCCGAAGCCAATCCCTCCGCCTGCTATCGTAAGGGGATTGCGGAAATTAGTACGCCACATGGGGACATCCAAAAGTAAAATCCAAAGTGCCGTAGAAGAAGCTATAATAGCAACGAGGCTACTTTTCAGATAGCGCTGTGCCAGCATAACGACAGCCATATCTACAAACAACAGAACAATACCGCTAACGGCAGAACGCTTTACCAGGCTTTTCTTAAAGATTTGTTCTCCCCGTAAATAACAGATTCCAAGAAGTATCAGCCCTGCAGTCGTAAACCGCAGTGCTCCGAGCAGAAAAGGTGAAAAATCTTTCAAAGCCACCCCTATAAAAAAATAGGTGGAGCCCCAGACTACATAAATGAGGAAATAAGCGATGATAACACCCGGCAAATTCCTCTTTGAGGGATTCTGACTTTTCATATCACTTCTTTTTATTTGTATTTACGGGGAGTGAGAAGGGGAACCTATTAATAAACTGACAATTATTTTATTATTTCAATGCCCGCCTCAATCTGTTTAATCCTTCTATCAACCGCTGTCGCGGACACGCGATGTTAATACGGATAAACCTTTCACCAGCCTCTCCATACAGGCTGCCTTCGTTCACCCAAAGTTTTTCTTTTTCCAACAAGGTTTTCACTATCTTATCCGATGAGCAATTCAATACCGAACAATCGACCCAAACCAAGTAGGTACCTTCCAATGTCATCACCGGAAATTCGGGAAGATATTCATCAAAGTATGCCCTTAGATAATTGTAGTTCGCAAACAGGTATTGTTTCAATTCTTCCAGCCATTCTTCCCCGTCGTTATAGGCAGCCATTAATGCTTCCACTCCGAATGGATTCACGTCACAGACTTCATTGATATTGATCGCCTTGTCTATTTTCATTCGTAGATCCGTATCAGCAGAAACAATATTGGCAATCTGAAGTCCCGCCAAATTAAAGGCTTTACTAGGCGAGGTGCAAGTAACGGAATGCATCAAAAACTCTTCTGAGACAGATGCAAAAGGGATATAGGTGTGTCCCGGAAAGACAAGTTCGCAATGAATCTCGTCCGCTACTACCCATATATTATTCCGAATACAGATTTCTCCCAAGCGAGTCAGTTCCTGCTTTGTCCAGACTCTTCCGGCAGGATTGTGCGGATTGCATAATAGCAGGACTTTTACACTCGGGTCAGCCGCCTTCCGTTCCAAATCGATAAAGTCTATCTGATACGTTCCGTTCATGTAAATCAATGGATTTGCAACAACCTCGCATCCGTTATTGCGGATGGAGGAGAAAAAGCAGTTATAGACAGGTGTCTGCACGATTACTTTATCACCGGGAGTTGTCAGCGCCTTGATGACAGCTGACAGGGCCGGTACTACTCCGGTCGTATAAATAATCCATTCTTTTTCAATCTGCCAGCCATGACGTCCGGCAAACCATCCTGTTATCGCCTCATAGTAAGCATCGGGCACACGCACATATCCGAAGATACCATGTTCCACCCGCCTTTTCAATGCTTCCACCACAGAGGGAGCTGTACGGAAATCCATATCAGCTACCCACATTGGTAATACATCCGCATCTCCGGCAGAATCCCATTTATAGGAATTTGTACCTCTGCGTGGAACAATTTCATCGAAGTTGTACTTCATATATTTCAATCAAAACAAGTCAGTCCGTCCCAAAGTTTCAATTCGCAGTTTCCCGGAGCTTTGAGGTTCTCGTCCAGGATGATTGTCCCGAAACTTTCGGCAACAATGTTTCCCGTACGGGGATTCTTCACGCTGTGAACCGGGCCTTTAATCGTTGCCTTCACGCTACTGTGTTCGAAAGCAAGATCGGCATCATCCGCCATTGTACAGTTTTCCATTATCAGATCGTGTGCATAACAAAGTGGCTGCGTGCCCGAGATCTTACAATTCACTAAACGTAAGTTTTTAGAATGCCAGCCCAGATATTCTCCATCCAGCACAGAATCATATACAGTCACATTCTCCGTATTCCAAAATGCATCCTTCGAATGGATTTCAGCATGGCGGATTTCTACGTTCTTGCAATATTGGAAGGAGTAATTGCCATTCAATACAAAATTCTTGATGCGGATGTCTTCTCCATGTATAAAGAGATAGTCTCCTTTATCTATCTTCACATTGTTCAATTCTACATTCCGGCAATTCCAGAGTGTTTCCAAAGCATTGGGCAACTGTACATTTTCGAGTTCGACTCCGTCCATTTCGCGAAACATCTTCGGTGCTTCCACTAATGTATCCTTCATCTTCAGATTTCTGGAATACCAGAGTGCGGCACGTGCTCCTTCGGTAAAAAGGCAATTTTTAACTACAAAACCGTCATTATGCCAAAACGGATATTTTCCCTCGAAACGACAGTTTACCGCTTCTATATCACTGCACTCTTTCAGTGCCGATTCACCGGCATGAATGGTTACTTCTTCCAAATAAAGCCCGTGGGATGCGAACAAAGGACGTTCGCCTTCGTAATGTGTATTTTTAATTTGTTTCATGATTCGATTGTCTTTTATTTAAATAGTTATCTGTTTTTCCTGTTCATACTTATTTCTTCAGATATTCCTTAAAAAAGGATTCCAATTTATCAAATGGTATAAGACCCACACGGTCGTAAAGGTCTACATGACCTGCACCGGGTACAATGTACAGTTCTTTGGGTTCGGCAGCCAGTCGGTAGGCATCTTCACTAAATTCGCGTGAGTGGGCATTTTCTCCGGTTATGAAAAGCATAGGACGGGGCGAAATAGTCTCAATATCTTCGAAAGGATAGAAATTCATGAATTTCACGTTGCTTGAAAGTGTAGGGTGTGTGGTAGTTGTCGGGGTTGCTCCTTCGGGAGTAAACTCTCCCCTCTGAGTGCGGTAGAACTCATAAAATTCGCGTTCTATCGGACCGGAGTTTTCTGTCACTTCGTGTACAGTGCCACCGGTATATTTAGTTTCTCCGCCCAAAAACTCTGCATAGCGCTGTTCTGCTGCCTCAGCCATGATTTGTTTCCGTTGTTCTAAAGTCAGCGCATGTTTCAGTCCGTTGCGGCTGGCTGTACCCATATTGTACATGCTGATGGTTGCAATCGCTTTCAGACGAGGGTCTATCTTGGCCGCACTGATAGCGAAACTTCCGCTGCCACAAATTCCGATTACACCTATATTATTTCGGTCGATGAACGGACGTGTACCCAAAAAATCTACTGCGGCACTGAAATCCTCCGCATATACCTCCGGCAAAACAGCATTGCGCGGCTCACCTTCACTTCCACCCCAAAAAGACAAGTCGATGGACAGCGTAACGAAACCACGTTCCGCCATTTTAGTAGCATACAGATTCGCACTCTGTTCCTTGACCGCTCCCATCGGGTGTCCGACAATGATGGCAGGATATTTCTCTCTCTCTTTCATGGTCTTCGGCAAAAACAGATTACCGGCTACTTTCATTTTATACTGGTTAGAAAAAGAAACCTTTTCTACCTTTACCCAATCACTTTTATAAAAGTTATCCGCATCAGCCTGTGCGAAAGAAAAACTGGTTCCAAGCATCATAATAAATACAGCGGTTAATAATAATATTCGTTTCATATCTCTTACATTTAATTATTAATGAATTGATTGTCTACTTTCTACATTACAAAAATACGATGAAATAAAGAGAGTGTTTGTAGATGAATTACTGACATTATTACTCGAATTACAGATTCTGTTTTTATCAATCTGCTATAATATCTATTCTAACCTATTTAAGGAATGAAGTAAGTATCAAAACCAGAGAAGCCAAAGTCAAACTTCCTGCTTTTACGAACGCCAAGTTTATTAGGAGAAGTAACTAAAGAATCATTAAACAAAATAAGAAAAGTCGAAACTAAAAACCAATATATATTATCTACTATTTTTAGGTTTATCATCAGTCACATTTTCCAAGGTCGGTAATATAGGTAAAATAATCCGTAATCTATATACAAACCGAATCTAAAATCAGCAGTATCTTTGCAGTGTGATAAAGATAATAGGTATAAACGTAAAAAAACAAATTGATATGTATTTAGAAAATATTTACTCTCCCGCAGACGTAAAGAAGTTATCGTTTCAGGAACTGAATGATTTAAGTCACGAAATCCGTGCATCCCTCTTACAAAAACTGAGTGCACACGGCGGGCACTTCGGCCCTAACTTCGGAATGGTAGAAGCGACCATTGCCCTGCACTATGTTTTCAATTCGCCGAAAGATAAAATTGTATATGATGTGTCACATCAGAGTTACGTACATAAGATGTTGACCGGACGCAAAGATGCTTTTCTCCATCCTGCTGAATATGATCATGTATCCGGCTACTCAGAACCACAGGAAAGTGAACATGATTTCTTTGTGATCGGTCATACTTCTACTTCTGTCAGCTTGGCAAGCGGACTGGCGAAAGGACGTGACCTGACAGGTGGCAACGAAAATATCATCGCTGTAATAGGCGACGGTTCACTAAGCGGAGGCGAAGCCTTCGAGGGACTGGACTACGTAGCAGAGCTCGGTACTAACATGATTATTATTGTCAATGACAATCAGATGTCCATCGCCGAAAATCACGGAGGCTTATACAAAAATCTGAAAGATTTGCGCGACAGTAACGGTCAATGTGAATGCAACTTCTTCAAAGCGATGGGGCTGGACTATATGTACGTGAATGACGGCAACTGTGTGGAAGCACTGATCGAGGCTTTCTCCAAAGTTAAAGATATACAGCATCCGATAGTAGTCCACATCAATACATTAAAAGGCAAAGGTTACGAACCTGCAGAACAGGACAAGGAAACCTATCACTGGCGCACTCCGTTTGATCTAGAAACCGGAGAATCAAAAATGAACGACGACGCAGAAGATTATAGTGAAGTAACCGCTCAATATCTGCTGAAAAAGATGAAAGAAGACAAGCGTGTGGTTACCATTACTTCGGGCACCCCCGCTGTTCTGGGCTTCACTCCCGACCGTCGTCAGGAAGCAGGCAAGCAGTTTGTAGATGTCGGTATTGCCGAAGAGCATGCAGTGGCACTTGCTTCCGGTATCGCAGCCAATGGCGGAAAACCGGTTTACGGAGTGTACAGCACCTTTATACAACGCTCTTACGACCAGCTCTCGCAAGACCTCTGTATCAATAATAATCCGGCAGTCCTGTTGGTATTCTGGGGGACGTTATCCGGTATGAATGATGTAACCCACCTCTGTTTCTTCGATATTCCACTTATCAGCAATATCCCCAATATGGTCTATCTGGCACCAACCTGTAAGGAGGAATATCTCGCCATGCTGGAATGGAGCATCCACCAAAATGAGCATCCGGTAGCTATCCGTGTACCTGCCACAGATGTAATCAGTTGCGGTGAACCGGTGGAATCCGACTATAGCAATCTCAATCGTTATAAAGTCGCCCACCGTGGCTCCAAAGTAGCAATCCTTGCATTAGGCTCCTTCTTCGGATTAGGGCAATCGGTTCTGTCACTGCTGAAAGAAAAAGCCAACATTGATGCCACCCTTATCAATCCCCGCTACATCACAGGTGTGGACAGCGAACTGATGGACGAACTGAAAGCCGACCACGAATTAGTGATTACCCTTGAAGACGGAGTTCTGGATGGTGGTTTCGGTGAAAAGATTGCCCGTTACTATGGCGCTACAGATATGAAAGTGCTCAACTACGGAGCTAAAAAAGAATTTGTAGACCGTTATGATATACAGGAACTGCTTCGTGCCAACCATCTGACGGATGAACAGATCGTAGAAGATGTCCTATCACTCATTGGCTGATAAGTCAAAACCAGTTCATTATATATTTCATGTAGGTTGATGTATCCGTTCGTTATGGGATCACATCAACCTACATTCATTTTCACTTAAATCCATAATCCCTTCCGATAATTGAGAGGAGTCTGCCCCATATTCCTCTTGAAAAACTTACAGAAACCGGCAGCATCACTAAAACCAAGCCGGGAAGCAATATCCCCTACCGTAGATTTTGTGGAACTCAGCAAGGTACGGGCTTCCATGATCAGTAACTCATTAATAATCGTATTCACACTTTTTCCCGTTCCGGCACGAACGATACGTGCAAGGTACTGCTCACTGATGGCCAGCTTATCCGCATAGAAACTTACGAAATGCTCTTCTCTGAAATTTCGGGTAACAAGCGCATGAAATTCCTGTAAAACATGGTCTTTACGACTGACCTCCTTTTTTATAATGGTCTTTCGGGAAAGAAAATCGGCTATATCCAAAAACAAGGCATTGCAAGCCGCCTGTATTCGCCGGAAAAGAAACTGATGTTTTATATTCAGCAAACGCATCAACACTTCCAGTTCATTACGAATGATTTGAGCTTCGTATGCGGTCAGCTGTATGGTATATTGTTTATTCTGCCTCATCGTTGCCAACAGAATAGCCGTTATCTGGGTAAGATAAGAATCATCTGTCCGCATGGACTCGGAAATGGAGAGGGTGATAAACTTAATATCCGGACTCGAATAAAGATGGTCGGTGAGATAATTCGCTCCATGAACAAGCAACATATCAGGCTCTATCACAATAAATTCCCCATTCAACAAAATCTCGGAACGACCTTCAAGAACGAGTATCATATAAAGTTCACGATTAAAGTAACGTTCGTTTTCCGGATAGCTCCTGTCCTTATATTCACTCATAAAGCAGACTACCTCCTCTTTATAATGAGGAATTTCCGGATGTTCCTTTAATAACTGCTTATTATCAAAAATACGAGATTTTACCATTTATACCTCCTTCTTTTCGACGTAAAAGTACAATTTGTTTCGGATATGACAAAAACTGTGTGGAATCGGATAACTTATATCAGACAAAAAAACGGGACCTTTGCATATTCTTCTTTATAGAATGAAGAACAATACGATTATATAAGATAGATAAGATATGGGAATGAAAGACGTTTTTAAAAGGTATTTGGTATTTGTTATCGGATTGTATTTTCTGGCTGCCGGAATAGTGTTGATTGTACGTTCCGCATTAGGAACCACACCTATATCCAGCATCAATTATGTGTTAAGCCTGAACAGCCCTTTATCATTAGGAACTTGTACGTTTCTGATCAATATGCTGCTTATTCTGGGACAGTTCTGGATCATCAGAAAAAATAAGACCCGACAGGACACCATTGAAATACTCCTTCAATTGCCGTTCTCTTTTATCTTTTCAGCATTCATTGATTTTAATATGGCACTCACCAGTAATCTGCATCCCGACAATTACGGGATATCAATAGCCTTATTACTCACAGGATGCATGATACAATCCATAGGAGTCGTACTCGAACTCAAACCCAAAGTAGCAATGATGAGCGCAGAGGCTTTCGTAAAATACGCCTCCCGCCGTTATAACAAAAAGTTCGGAAAGTTCAAAGTCTGTTTTGATGTTACGCTGGTCACTCTAGCAGTTATACTCTCTCTCCTGCTTTCGCAATGCATCGAAGGTGTTCGCGAGGGGTCTCTTATCGCCGCCTGCATCACCGGATATATCGTCAGCTTCCTGAATCAGAAAATAATGACAAGGAAGACTCTCTACAAATTATTACCTGTATTGAAATAAGTTTTCTCCAGCTCACTACCAGCAACGTTTCCATCTGCCTGACTATATAGTAATGCTTAAAAATAAGTTGGTACTTCGAGGGATGTTTGGATACATCACAGTGAGTACATTAGATGTAGTGCGCTATATCTGTTTAAAGCCATCTGTTGTTTGTATGTTAAGTCACTGTATCCCATACGTTATCCTATATACATCATTGCGTTATCTCACCGACATCTTCATCGTTCCACCCGGGTAGACTGATCATTGCACCGGAGTGAACTGAACCGTTCACCCGGGTAATAAGTACTGTTCACCCGAGTGGAACAATGAAGATGCCGGTGAAATAAAACACGAACACCTATTGTTAAACACACTAAGTCAGAGTATGTGACAGGCAAAGAAGCGGTAAATCGCATCTCATGGAAGGTACTTTGTCACGAGAAGGACGGGCATTGAGGAAAAAAGTGAGAGACAACTCAAAAAACAATGTAGGTATGTCAAAAGTCAAAAGTAACTAAACTCTCCTCCTTCGGGAAGGAGGAGAGTTTAGTTACTTTTGACACACTTTCATTCGGTATGCCACTGATTGCAAGAAGTTTAAATAGAGCAGAGTGAGACTAAAATTATTTTTTCTAAAGGAGGAAAGGATGTCTATTTCTTCCGGCTATCTATTTCTTTAAGCAATTCATCCACAGCCATTTTGAGTTGCGTGTCCTCTCCTTTCACTACAGTTTCCGGGCTGTTGGTAACCTTGATATCAGGTTCCAACTGAGTATTTTCCAGATAACTGCCATCCGGTAGACGATAACCGATGATAGGAATCCCAAATACCAATGAAGGGTCCTGCAAAGTTTCCCAAGACACACTTGTCATAGTTCCCGGAACAGGCATACCTACCAGTTTTCCAATATTCTGATGCTTGTACACCCACGGGGTGCCATGCGCATTCGAATAATTGGCTTCACACTGCAACATAATAGAAGGCTTGTTCCAGCGACGGCTTGGCATATCACAGGCTTCACGTCCGCGTACCACCTGAGTGAAATATTTCTGACCGCTGAAAAGAATTTCAATATCTTCATGCAGACGACCGCCTCCGTTAAAACGGGTATCGATCACAATTCCGTCACAGTTATTGTATTTTCCCAGAATATCCGAGTAAACAGTACGGAAACTGCCATCTCCCATAGATTGAATATGAACGTATCCCAAACGACCGCCGGACCATTTCTCCACATCCTCAGCACGTTGCTTTACCCAACGTTTATATAATAAGCCATTAAGCTGTCCGCTTGTGACAGGTTTTACCACTTCTTCCCAACGTTCCTTATTCTGCGGGTTGTACAGCGAAACCAGTGTTTTCTTTCCTGCCTTATTATTCAAGAGATCAGTGATGTCCTTATCCGGAGTTATTTCCTCCCCGTTGATCTTTTCTATAATACACCCTGCCTTTACTTTGGTACGGGAATGATCGAACGGCCCTTTCTCTACGATTTCAGCAATCTGCATACCCTTTCCCTGATAATTCCAGTCAAACAATAAGCCCAGATTAGAGGTTACATCCCCATTGCCCCTCGGAGAATAGCGCCCTCCGGTATGCGAAACATTCAGTTCACCTAACCATTCGCTCAGTAATTCTGCAAAGTCATAGTTATTATCAATATGTGGCAGGAATTTACGATAGGCAGCTGTCATGGCATTCCAGTCCACTCCGTGCATATTAAGATTGTAGAAACGTTTTTGATGTTGTTTATATACATGATCGAACATTGCCTCACGTTCGGCTGCCAAATCCATTTTCATTTCAGCCTGATAACTGATAGATTTCAGAGCATCCGACTTCGCGTCCATTTTCTGCATATTTCTGCTTCCCAGCAAGAAGATATCTCCTTTTTTATCCAGCATCAGTGATGACCAGCCGGAATTAAGTTTATGGAGACGCTTCGTCCCTTTTTCACGAAGATTCATTTTCCAAAGGTCATATCCCTCTTCGAAAGCAGAGAAATAATACAGATTTTCTCCATCTTTGGAAAGAATAGCACTACCTAAATCAGAAGAGTTAGGAGTCAGGCGTACAATACGGTCCTCAATACCGCTGAGTTCCACAACAATATCTTTCTTGTCTGCCTTGTCCTTTTCGGTATCCTCCTTATCTCCTTCTTTGTCTACCTTATCTTTTTCTTTGTCTGCCTTTTCCTTTTTAGACTGACTTCCGTCCTTTTTCTTATCACCGTCTTTCTCCTTTGCTTTCTTCTGCTCCTTTTCAAATTCTTTGAGCAGTTCGAAATCCTCTTTACTCAAACGGTAACGGTCGTAAGCATCCTGATTCAAGAATACCAGCATCACATCCTGTTGTGATCCCCAGGAAGCATGGGCACGCATACCATAACGTTCGGTCTGGAACAGAATGGCATTTCCATCCAGTACCCAACGTGGAGAGCCGCTAATATAACCACTGTTAGTCAGATTAGTGATAGTACCTCCCTGCGCACTGACAATGCCGATATCCGAATAGGGATCATGACGATTGCCGATAAACTCAAGCGTAAACCACTTGCCATCGGGCGACCATTCGTAGTCGAATCCGCCTCCTGTATTGTACCATGTAGAACCGTCTGTCACCTGACGTACTTTTTTAGTTTTCAGGTTGAGTACCATCAACCGGCTACGGTCTTCGATAAAAGCCAATTCCTTACCATCCGGAGAGTATTGCGGGTAAGCACGTTCTACGGTTTTAGAGGGGAGCAATACTTCCTCTTCAATAAGAGTGGCGTTAGGGAAATTCGCCTCTTCTTTACGAGCTATCTTAGCGGTATAAAGTTGCCAGTTGCCGGTCCGCTCGCTGGCATAAACCAGTGTACGGTTGTCGGGAGCAAAAGATACACCGGATTCCTTTGCCGGAGTATTTGTTATTTGCTTGGTCGTAGCATAATCGGTTGAAGTCACAAAAACATCACCTCGCACAATAAAAGCCACCTGCTTGCCATCCGGAGACACAGAAGCAGAAGTCGCACCCTGAGAAAATCTGAGAGTAGCAATCTCTTTTTCATCATCACGCACAAGATCAACATTTACTTTCTTCGGGCGGGCATTGGGCTCTTGTGTATAAAGTTCTCCGTCATACGTATAGCATAAAGTTCCTTTATCGCTGATTGACAAGAAACGTACCGGATGCGTGCGGAAAGTGGTGATGGCTTTCACTTCCTGCGGAGTGTTCAGGGCAAAGTTATATACATTAAATGAACCGCCATTGCGC
>ENA-OOZR01000715-OOZR01000715.1-human-gut-metagenome-genome-assembly--contig:-NODE-715-length-24764-cov-12.174430_pt1 | contig 24764 bp, 19 predicted proteins | sample MGYA00241045_ERZ501406 | MGnify/ENA primary metagenome ERZ501406 (study PRJEB25962, sample SAMEA2042920) | human gut metagenome | biome: human gut; feature: human-associated habitat; material: faeces...
AGGTCTTCAGGCTTTCTGTATCCCAGGTTCTGTTGCTGACCAGCGTAAAGTAGGTTTAGGACATGGTAACTTAGGAAAGATGTTATTGGAAGAAGATACAGATTGTTTCGCATTTCTTGCAGGACACGAATCTTTCGCAGCTGCTGAAGGTGCAATCGGTATCGCTGAGAAAGCAAACAAAGTTCGTAAAAAACCATTAAGAGTTATCTTAAATGGTCTTGGAAAAGATGCAGCACAGATCATCTCAAGAATCAACGGATTTACATACGTTGAGACAGAGATGGATTACCATACAGGAGAAGTAAAAGAAGTATTCAGAAAATCTTACTCTGACGGACTTCGTTCCAAAGTAAACTGCTACGGAGCAAATGACGTAACAGAAGGTGTTGCAATCATGCACAAAGAAGGTGTTGACGTATCTATTACAGGTAACTCAACAAACCCGACACGTTTCCAGCACCCAGTAGCAGGTACATACAAAAAAGAATGTATCGAACAAGGTAAGAAATATTTCTCAGTAGCTTCTGGTGGTGGTACAGGACGTACACTTCATCCAGATAACATGGCTGCTGGTCCTGCTTCTTACGGTATGACAGATACTATGGGACGTATGCACTCTGATGCTCAGTTTGCCGGATCTTCATCTGTTCCTGCACACGTAGAAATGATGGGACTGATCGGAGCAGGTAACAACCCGATGGTTGGTATGACAGTTGCTGTTGCTGTAAGTATTCAGGAAGCAGCTGAGAACGGAAAGTTCTAAGAAACAGCGTATTTTCAAGGATTGTTCAGTGTGGGCATCCAGTGAAAACCTTGTGAATCTTACTACATAATACACAAGTAATACACGGGTAATACACAAGGATATGCAGAGGTAATACACAAATTTAAATAAAAGAAAATGCTATACTGGGATAATTTCCGGCATAGCATTTTCTTTTTTAGTATTTAATTTTTCTGGATCAGAATAATATGCGGCTGTCATCCAAAAAGTTTCTAGATTATTTTACGAATCCCCACTCAACGGAGGAAATGCCGGTCATGGACCGGCATGTTATGAAAAAGAAAAAGTTTTATCTATATAAAAAAGGTGTTGTCCTTTGTTTGATTACTATCATACAAAGGAAATGTGACAAAATTGTGATGAAAAAACAAGAAAATGATGAACAAATGGAAAAGAAATTTGCAATCGTGAAAAACGGTGCTAAAATGGAAGAAAAAGCAAAAGATACAATGGGAGGTGGCAGAATGCAGTATGAAGGACAAATTTGCAGGGCGCCGATGGAGCGGGGATCTTATATGCTCCCGGTCGCGGTCGGATGCTCTTATAACGCATGTAAGTTTTGCACACTTTTTAAACATTTACAGTATCGGGAATTGCCGATTGCACAGATTGAGGAGGAATTGCAAAGAGTAAAAGGGCTGAATGGAAGGCCGAGGAGAGTGTTTCTTGGGGATGGAAATGCATTTGGAATGAAGACGGAGAGGCTTCTTAAGATTTTGAAACTGGTTCGCGAGTATTTTCCGGATGTCACGGAGGTGAATATGGATGCTACCGTGACAAATATTCAGGAGAAGAGCGATGTAGAATTGAAGAAGCTATGGGAAGCTGGAGTGCGGCATTTGTATCTTGGAATCGAGAGCGGACTTCCGGATGTGCTGGAATGGATGCATAAAGATCATACGCTGGAGGAAGCATATACAGCGATTGATAGGATTAAACGTGCGGGAATGATCTATGATGCCCATATTATGACTGGAGTTGCGGGAAGAGGCAGGGGGACGGAAAATGCAGAGAAGACGGCGGAGTTTTTAAATGTGACAAGACCGAGGCATGTAATTAATTTTTCAATGTTTTTGCATCAGGAGGCACCGTTATACCGTGACATCGAGCAGAGAAATTTTTTGCCGGCAGATGAGCTGGAAAATTTGATGGAGGAAAAATGTCTTTTGGAACATTTGCAGGTGGATGGGTTAAAGTATGATGGTTTCCATGATTTTGTACAGTTCCGTGTCAGAGGAACCTTTCCGGAGGACCGGGAGAAGATGCTTCGGAAAGTGGAAGAGGCAATTGAGAAAAATAAAAAAGAAAAGCCGGTTTTTGCAGTGATTTAAGGTGATTTTTCAGAAAAATTATGTTATACTGTATCACAAGTGAAGCGTTGCAGAAGAATTTTATCTGTGGCGATGTGACAAATAGAAAAAGGAGGCATTACAACGATGTATGCAGAATTTGATGAAAGTTTAGTAACAGGAAATGAGATGATCGATTCCCAGCACAAAGAGTTGATCGCAAAGATTAATTTACTTGTAGAGAGTTGTGAGAAAGACGGTGGAAAGGTTGCAGCGATCAAGATGTTAGATTACCTTGCGGAGTACACAGAATTTCATTTTAATGCAGAGGAAAAGCTGCAGGAGGAAATTGAATATCCGGGAATCGAGGAGCACAAAAAGCAGCACCAGGAATTATATCGTGTAGTAGACGAACTTCACGAGATGTTAGAGGAGCAGGAAGGACCGACAGAAGAGTTTGTAGAGCAGGTAAATAGAAATGTGATTCAGTGGCTTTACAAACATATCAAAGGTTTTGACCGTTCCGTAGCTGAGTATAAAAATTTAAGAAAGAGCAGTGAACTTTTGTAGGAACACAGTAATAGAAAGGATTGCAGGCATCGAAATAGTAGATGCTGCAATCCTTTTTGCTGTCTGAAGACTTATTTGAAAAACAGAAAAATATATGCTGCCACGGCGATAATGAGAAGAAACAGAATGATCATGATAGTAAGAATGACTTTGTCCTTTGTCTCGGAAACATCTTCTTCGTCCTCAATCTCAAGCATATTCCGATAATTCTCGCGAATGGTGCGCTCGGATTTTTCACGAATATGCTTTGGTGGAATATTGGAATACGTCTGCTGTTGTGACGGAAGTTTATATCTTTTTTTGCAAGTATGGCATAAGCCGTAGGAGCTGTCTTTTTTACTGATGGCAAGCTCCTTACCACAGTGTGGGCATTTCATAATGACTACCTCTCTTTGCTTTTGTTTATACGAAAATTATAACAAACTTAAATCTAATGTACAAGTTAGAAATCGGATGAAATTCAAAATAGGATATGATATGATTGGAGTACGAAAAAGTGAGGGGGCAAAGAGGATGAGAAAGAATCTGGAACGGTATTTTGCAGAGCGCAGAGAGAAGAAAAAAACAGGGAATATCCGTGTCACCTATGAGGAATTGATTGAGCAGGCAGCGGGAAACAAAGAGAGGAAGCTCCTGGAGATTAGAACCGGGAGAGTGAGGGAGTTTCAGCAGCTTTTGGAAGCGTTTGTTCAGGAGGGAGTGCTAAGTCCGGTGAAAAGAAGTAAGAAACCGGGATACATGGCGACGGTCTATGAACGGTATGAGATTGTCGGCAATAAAGAAAAAGTGGTGGAAGATCCGGAATATCTTGCTCTTTTGCATTCCTATGTGGGCACGAAGGTGCTTGAATTTTATAAGAGAAACCGGAGAGCGTTTGAGCAGGATCGGGAAGCGATTGGTATACTCTATAACTACTATTGCAGGACAGAGAAAGTATGGATGACTGCAAATGAACTTGGCTATTACCTGTTCGGTGATGAGAAAGCATTCGAACAGCCGGAGGGAGAAAAAGAGAAGCAAGTGTCAGATGAGCAGGAAATGAGTACGGAAAAGGATGGTAGGGGAAGGCACAGGAAAAAGGCCGGAGCTTACACACATCTGTTAAATCGGATGGGATTTGATATAGAGACGGATCTGCATGCTTTCTATACGAAGGAGCCATTTATTTGTCAGGTACGCCCATCTTTTTTTGAAAAGAATATCAGGAAAATTTTGATCGTAGAAAATAAAGATACGTATTTTCGGATCAAGAACGGAATATATGGAACGGAATATGATTGTGTGATTTACGGGGAGGGGTGGAAGATTATAAGAGCCTTTTCTCTCGCAGAAGAAACTGGTATAATGGAGACAGATACCATAGAATATTTTGGAGATATCGATCCCGAAGGGTTTGCGATTTATTATGAATTAAAAACGCAGTATGCATCGTATTCAATCTGGCTGAAGATGGAGTTTTATGAGAAGATTTTAGAGGCAGTCAGAGGAAGTGAGAGAAAGCCCGGGAAAATCAGAGGGAAGATTCAGAATCGGGCGCGGGAGGTACTACCATCTGCCCTTCAGGAATTTGATACAGAGACAGCAGATTTTTTGCAGAGAATGATGTTGAAAAATCTGTGCTATATCCCGCAGGAAGCACTGATTCTTGTCGGGGAAGCAGAGGTGGAAAATACTACAAGGAGAATCAGAAGTAATGGAGTTACATAGAAATTTGCTTGAGGAGATCCGGGCAGAACAAGGGCTTCGGATGGAGAGTATGAAAAAATATTATCCATTTTTTGAGATTGTCAGTCATGATCTGAAGCAGTTTCAAAATGGAAAATACAAGTCGATTGACATAGGATATGTGTTGATGGCAGTGCTTAGAATGTTGATCGAAGAAAATAATTTTAACAATACCGGAGTAACTTATACGGACTATTTAAATTTTGTCATTCCGTTTTTGGAGAGTGAGTTTGCACTGGACTGTACACCGGAAGAGTATGCTCAGCTTGCAGGGTATGTGTTTGATAAGATAAAAAATGACGGAAAGCCGTTCTCCTATGAATTTTATGATCCAGAGGAGAAGATCCGGAAGGTTGCCAGAGTATGGCTGATGAAAAGTCATTTTCAAGAAGGAAATATTTATTATTACATTACGGAGAGTGGGATTGAATTTTATCTGAACACAAAGGAGTTCAAAGAAGAAAGCAAGATCAGTATACAGCAGCTTCTTTTGGAGAAGATGATCCGCACCCAGAACTTCAAAGGCGGTCGTGAGATTGTAAAGCGAATCTGCAATGAGGTACTCAAACTGAAAATGCAGAAGAGAGAAGTACTGCAGGTACTTGTGCATGATTTGAAAAACGGACTTTCTCTCTACCGGGAATTTTTTCAGGAGAGTGTCTGCTGGTTTGATGAGGAACACGATCTGTTTATGAAAAATACGAGGCTGATTGCCGGGGCAATGTCCATGCTATCTCCGGTTGATCAGATTAAAAATAAAGAAGAGATCTTTTTGTTGGATAGCGAACTGAAGCGGGCGATGGCGATGCATTCAGAGTTATTGAGTGAGTGTATGGATTTGAGGAGAAAAGTCGACAGTATGGTGGAACAGGGGACATTAAACGCGATTCGTCCGGTTGTCTATTTCCGTCAGTTTCTTGAGACGGCCCTTGCAAAAGATGATGTGGAACAATTGAAATTGCTTGCGGAGCCCTTGTTTCAGGCGAAAAAGAAGAAGATGTTTGATCTGAAGCGGCTGGATGAAATGCTGGCATTACGCCGCGGTATGGATGAGGAACGTGAGGAGATCGAGTCAGAGGAAGAGGCGGATTATGTCTATGATGACGAACTGGAAGAACAGCGGATCAGCAGCAATTACCGGATACTTGTGCGGGAATTGTTTGCGATGTTGAAGAAAACAGACTGTTTCACGCTGCGGGAGTGGAATGAGCAATTAGAGGTACGGTATGGACAGAAGATTTTTGCAAATGGAGATTATTATTCGTTCCTCGTCAATCTGTGCCAGAAGCATGAGATTGTAATTCGGGATGCAGTAAGACACCCGGCGACAAATTTTGAGGCAGTTTTGAAACAATATTTTGAAATAGAAGGCACCGAGGAAGAGTTGCAGATGGATTTTTGTCTGGAAACACTGACGGATGAGGAACCAGTTACTTTTCTCGAATGTTTTTCGGTGACGAACATAAGAGTGGAAAGGATGAATGGAGATGACAGAGCAGACGCTGGAAACAGGGATTGAGATTTTTGCCAGACTGATCAATCAGGAGGCAGTAAAATATCAGGGTGAACATACGAAGCTCTATGAGGCATATACGCAGAATGGAGACATATTTGATACGGTAAATAAGATTACAAAGGCGCTGAATCTGGAGATTTATGATTACCGGGGAGGGTTGTATCTGACACCGGGAGAATCGAATCATGTTTTTGGATATACGAATGAAGAACTAAAGGAGATGATCGGACTTCGGCTCAATCGGGAGTTGTTCCTTTGCTACTTCATTATTTATCACATCATCACAAAATTTTATACAGATTCAGCGACTTATACTTATCAGGAGTATGTCAAGGTTCCGGAAATTGTGGAAGCAGTAGATGCTTCTTTTCAAGGGTTAGCAGAGAAAGTGGAGACGCTTGCACTGACAGAGGTGGAGGAATACAGTTTTGAGCAGATGGCGCTTGCCTGGGATTTGCCACTTCTCACCAATGAGGATAGTTCCGTGATCCGTGCAGAAAAAGGTTCCCGGGCAGGAATGGTAAAGAAGACATTTCAGTTTCTGATCCGTCAAGGATTGTTTCTGGAAGTGGAGGATCGATATTATCCGACAGACCGTTTTTCGACGCTGATCGAGAGCTATTTTGAATCGGAGCAGAGTCGTATTTATGAGATTATGACAGGAGGTAGAGACGATGCCGCATATTAACAGAATCCGGGTAAACAATATCAAATATAACGTGGGAACTCAGTTTTATGACGACTTGTGCCTTCGGTTTCAAGGGAAAAACAGCCTTTATGATCTGGCAAATGGAGGGGGAAAGAGTGTTCTGATGCTTCTGCTTTTGCAGAATCTGATCCCAAACTGTACACTGGATGACAAACAGCCGGTAGAAAAGTTGTTTCGGGGAAGCACCGGGAGTAGTGTCATCCACTCTTTGATCGAGTGGGACCTTGACAGGCCGGATCAGGAAGAGTGTGGATTTCGGTTTATGACGACTGGATTCTGTGCACGAAAGAAGGCAGATCGAATCAAAGAGGGGGAGGAGGAAGTCTCATCTTCGGCGATTGAATATTTTAACTACTGTATTTTTTATAATGAGTTTAATGATTATGATATTTTAAATCTTCCTCTTGTAAATGGAAAAGAGCGGATTACCTTTAAAGGGCTAAAAGAACTCATCAAACGGCTTCAGGCCGAATCAAACCGGAAGCTTTCAGTGAAAATTTTTGAAAATTCCAAAAATGAATATCAAAGTTTCATTGCAGGCCATGGATTATATGAGAGTCAGTGGAACATTATCCGTGGGATCAATAAGACGGAAGGTCATGTGCGTACTTATTTTGAGAGCAATTATAGGACAAGCCGAAAAGTAGTAGAGGATCTTTTGATCGAGGAGATTATCCAAAAGGCATACCAGCTTCAGACCGGTAAGGAAAAGGATGCTGAAGAACTGGCACAGACACTGTTGGATATCCGGGAACAGATGGTAGAACTGTCAAAGAAAAAGGAGCAGATTTCTAATTATGACAGGCAGATTACGGTGATTCAAGAGTTTCTGACAAAGTTTGAGCCATTGTTACAGAATTTTGAACTGTGCAGGGAAAATGAGCAGAAGACAAGCGTATTTTATCATACCCTCTTTGATGAAAGAGGGCGGATTGAGGCAGAGGCGGAGCAATTGGAAGAAGCGCTGCAGAACATGCAGGAACAACAGCAGGAAACGGAGCGAATCTTGTTGACTTTAGATCTGCAGGAACTGGAATGTCATCTTGATGAAGCCAATTATGAAAGAGAACAGAAGGAAAAGCAGAAAGAGCAGTTGAAAGAGGCAGTCGAAGAATTAAGACAGACTGTGACAGAGAAAGAGTCTGTCCAGTATTTTCTTAATTACGCAAAAGCACAGTCGCGGGCACATACTATCGAGGCAGAGATGGAGCGGATGAAGCAGGGAAATGAGGAACTCTACCAGTCTTTACTGGAGATGACTGCCCAGAAAAAAAGAAAAGATGAGCAGATTTTTGAACAGCTTAACAGGCAGAAAGATGAGGCTGAGAAAAATCGAGAGACTTCCAGAAGAGAAAAGGAAGAGGCAGACAAAAAGGAGCGGGAAAGCGATAATGCCCGCGCTGTATTAGAAAGCCGTCTTATAGAAAATGAGAAAGAGCGCACCGCTCTGCAAAAAGAAATCGGCGAGGGGATGAAAGCATTCCCATTTCTTCTCCGGGAGCAGATTAAGGATACGATCATAGAAAAAGAAAAGGAAGAAGATGCCGAGCGAGAGTCGAAGAGAACGCTGGAACAAGAGTGTGAGACGATAAAAGAACAGCTTCAGTCAGACAGGCTGATGGCTAAGGATCTGGAGCATGAGGCAAAGGAATTGCATACAAAAGAGGAGGAATGTCAGGCACAGCTGGCAATCTATGAGGAGCTGACAGAAAAAGTAGCACAGAGAATGGAAGTATATGGCGAGAAAGATGTCTACCGGTTACTGGAGTTGTTAAAGGAGAAACAGCGGGAGACGATCATTTTGCTCCATGACGGACAGAACCGTCAGTCAGAACTGCAAAAACAGCTGGAGCAGCTTCAAAAAGGAATTTTATTCCAGGTAACTCCGGAAGCAGAGCAGCTGAAAGAGTTTCTTTACCGAAAATACGGGGATGGAGTGCTTGGCACAGAGTTGTTAGAGCAGATGCAGGGGGAGAAAAAGGAAGAGGTGCTTGGCCGGATTCCATACTTGCCGTACAGCATTGTCGTCGGGCACCGGATCTACGAGAAGATCCTTGCAGAACCAAAACCGGAAGAGTGGCAGAATGTAAGCTGGATGATCCCGGTCGTGGATCAGACATATCTGGAGCATGGACAGTTTGATGCAGGGGACGGAGTGATGTTTGCAGGAAAAGAAACTGCGTATTTTCTGGAAAAAGAGCAGCTGGAAAAAGAAATACACCGGACAGAAGAAGTATTGAATCTGGAACATAAAAAGCAGGAACAGTTGAGAGAACAACAGAAAGTGCTGACAGCGGACACAGATGGCGTGCAAGAGTATGTGACAAACTATTTCGAAAACTATGCCGGTTGGCTGGAAGAACAGCAGGAGAGAAAAGAAAAAAGAGCACAGGTGATGGAGGCACAGGAACAGTTAAAAGAGAAGGAAAAGAAACTGTGTGCAAGAGCTGCAGAGCTGGAGAGAAAGATTCCTGAAAGTGCAGCAAAGATTAAGAAACTGGCAGAGGAGATCCTGTCCTTGCAAAGGCTGGAGGACATATTTAGAAAGTCAGATCTTGTGGAAGCAAATCAAAGGGAGTGGAAGGAAAAGAAAGCAGAGCTGGAACTGGAAAAGGAAACACTTTGGAGACTGGTGCAGGCAAAAGAGCGGGAGATTTCTGAGGCAGACGGACGAATCAGGCAGATTACGGCACAGATTATGGAACGGAAGATGGGATGGGAGAGATATGCTGCCTATTATAAAGAAGAGATTCCGATCCAAGAACCGATTCCGGAACGTCTGGAGGAAGAGTTGGATGGTGCCATCGCAGCATTTGAAAAGGAAAATAAAGATGTAAGAGAAAAAAGCGAGACACTTCAGGTCATCCGGGAACAGATTACATCCTATCTGCGAGAATTAAGAAGCAGAAAGGCAGATGTAAAGATGCTGGAACAGCTCTATGAGGAGCAGAAACTTGCGGAAGTGTCCGACGAAGAGATTGAGGCGCAGAAAGAACATCTGATGGAGGAAGAGAAGCTATTACAAAGATGTGAGAAAAAAGTATCGGAGCTGGTACTTGCATGTACGCGATTCCAATCACAAGCAGATGTGATCGCCGGGCAGATCAGGGAGAGATTCTACCGAATCGAGCGGCTCCCGATTGCAGCAGGGACGATTGAGATAGAGAAGGAACGGCAGAAAGAGCTACAACAGCAGTGCAAGAGAGAACTGGCAGAATTGTTCCGGAAACAGAAGGAAACTGGAAAAGCGCAGGAAGAAATCCAGACGATGATCAGAAAGATTACATGGGTTGCAGAAGAGTATCACATCAAAGATATGTCCGTCAAGACACTTCCAGGATTTGTTATCTTAGACTGGAAAGAAACCGAGCGTCAGATCATGAGTGGATGGCAGAAGATGAAAGCGAGAAAAACAGCGGCAGAAACTGCATTTGGCAAGGCAAAGGCGTGGTGTGAAGAGACGCTGACCGGACTTGGCGCAGGAAGTTTTGCACTGCAGATGAAAGAACAGATCCCGGTTCCGCAAAGTTTTGAGGAGGCAGATAAGACGATTAAGCGGTTGGAAGAAGCATGTGTGATGATCCAAATGGGAAGAGATCAGATTGAGGAAAGCCTTCGTGATATCGAGAAGATTAAAAGTAGTTTTGAAAATCAATGTTTACAGCGGTGCAATACGATCCGCATGGAACTGGATAAGTTTCCGAAACTCAGCAGTATTATGATCGATGAGAAACTGACGCAGATCGTCCGGTTGAAGATTCCATATGTGAGAGAAGAACAGCAGCAAATGCAGATTTCCAATTATCTTGGACAAGTGATTGAAAACCTGAAAAAATACGAGACCGAGCAGGAAAAGAAAAAATATCTCATTCAAGAACTGTCGATGAAGCGAATGTTCTCGGCAATCGTCACAGATATGAACCGTATCAGTCTGGAACTTTACAAAAGAGAGCGGATCAAAGAACAGAGTCGCCACCTAAGATACGAGGAGGCAGTTGGAAGTACCGGACAGTCGCAGGGAATCTACATCCAGTTTTTGATCGCAATCATCAATTACATTGCAAGTATTCATTCCTACCATGCAAATGAGGAGTCTCTAAAAAAAGTAATCTTCATCGACAATCCATTTGGTGCGGCGAAGGATACATATATCTGGGAACCAATCTTTGCGATGCTTGCAGCAAATCGGGTGCAGCTGATCGTGCCGACAAGAGGTGCGACACCTGCGATCATCGGCAAATTTGATGTCAACTATCTGCTCGGGCAGAAGATGGTCGGACAAAAACAGCAGACCGTTATTGTAGATTATCGCAGCAAGATCGATGTAGAAGAAGCTGAGTATGTAAAAATGGAATATGAGCAGGCAACACTGTTTTAACAGAATAGATGCAGGGAAGGTGCTGCAAATGAAATAAGCGTGCAGCATCTTCATGCACAAGAGAGGAGTAGAATGTTAGATAAGAAAGAATTTCTTCAGAAATACAGAATTTCAGAGCAGGATTTTGAGGAGGCAAAGATCAGTTGGGAAGAACTGACAGCAATCTATGAGAATTACCAGTCTATGGAGACGACGCTCCGGGAGATCGGAAAAGATTTTGTAGATGAATACCTCTATGACATCCAGAAGGCGGGGATTCATTCTTACCGCTACCGAACGAAGGAACCGGGACATCTTCTGGAGAAGATTATCCGGAAACGAAGAGAAAATTTCCGGAAGTTTGACCGGATCGACCGCTGGAATTTTCACAAATATTTTACAGATTTGATCGGTATCCGCGTGTTCTTCCTCTACCGTGAGGACTGGATTCATTTTCATCAATATATCACGTCGGTGTTTGAAAATGATCCTGCCCAGTATGTGGAAAATCGTCTGGAAGATTTTGATGAGGATGCGGATCACTATTATATTGCAGAGCGGCCAAAAGTGTATAAGCGGGCGGGAGACAGTCGAATTTACGATGATCAGCTGATTGAGATCCGTTCCGGGGGAATTTACCGTTCCTTGCACTATATTATCAAATATAAAGGGCATTATGTGGAGATTCAGGGAAGAACGCTCTTTGAGGAAGGGTGGAGTGAGATTGACCATGATATTGTGTATCCATATTTCAAAGATGATATTATGTTAAATGATTTCTCTACATTGCTGAACCGGCTTTCCGGGATGGCAGACGAGATGAGTTCTTATTTTCGGCGCATGAAAATGATGCGTGTTGAGGAGGAGCAGGAGAAGGAGCATGAGAGATCCGTTTAAAGTACTTGGCATTGAGCCAACTTCAGATAAAAAACAGATCAAAAAGGTGTATGCAAAACTAGCAGCGCGCTACCACCCGGAAGAATACCCGGAGAAATGGCAGGAAATCCACGAGGCATACGAAGCAGCGATCCAGTTTGCTTCCGCAATCGGGGAAGATGCTTGGACAGAGGAAGAAGAGCAGAAAAAAAGTGATTCTTTCAGTGGCTTGGAGAACAGAGCAGAAGCTGATTCTATTGTTGTTTGGGAAGAAAACACAGAGCAAAAGACTGCGGTAGAAGTAAGCGCAGAAAAAGAATATATAGACAAAGATGCTGTGCCGGAAAGCGTTCCGGAGGCGATTTCCCTGGAAAAGTCAAAGGATATCGAGGAAGAGGAAACTGCTTTTGATTTTGAGCATATTCTTTCAAAACTGGAGAAAGTTCAGAAAGAAGAGCAGGACCGCATCTTGCAGGAGCTTCTAACCTTTTTGGAACCGTTAAGAGAGGAACCGGAACAGGAAGCAGTGTTGTGGAATGTGTTTTTTCAGTCTGCAGTTTTTCGGGAAAATCAATTTCAGCCGGTGTTATGGGAACTTTGTGGAGGAATTTTTGCCGAACGGAATGTTTCTGAAAAGTCATTTCACATCATCTGTCGACAGATTGCGCTGACCAGACAAGAGCTGGAGGAGAAACTACAGTCCTCCGGGTATATTCCGGAACATCTGGAGCAACTGAATCAGACACTGAACAGAGTTGCGCGTGCACTGGAAGCAGCAAGGAAACTTCCTCCGACAGGGAAAAAGAAACCTCAGAAGCACAATGGAAACATCCGAAAAATGATCTATCTGCTAGTGGCAGTATTTAGTCTGCTTGCATTCCTGATTCTTCCAAGAACGAGGGAGGACAGTGAAACATGGGATCAGCAGAGAGAAGAGCTGGCAGAAACTATGGATGCAGCAGATAAGCTGATCGAGGATACAAAGTCTGCCGAACGTGACCTTCAGCTGGCAAAAGAGGAACTGCAGAAGGAAGGGGAACAGTCGCTGTTAACGTATCTTACGGAAAAATATGCGGGTACGGAAGTTAGCGTTCCGGAATATCATGTCTATGTTTCTTCGGTTTCGGGATGGGATCATACTTACATGGGTGTAGAACTGCGAAAGAAAGGGACCGAGAAAGTGTTTGCGTGGTTATGGAAAGATGAAGATGGAGAGAAATACTTTGACACTTTGCAGGCAGAAGCGGTGGAAGCAGCCATGCAGGCGGAAGTTGTGGCAGTAACTGGAAGTGAGGAAGCATTTGTAAAAACAGAAGTGGCAGAGATCAACAGCACTTATGGGAAACTGCAGGTGCCATGGCTGGGACAGACCGGATATCATACAAAATTTGAGCAGGATCTGGAAAGCTTCTGGAAGCAGGAGAAACAGTATCGTCTGACGAAGCCGGGAAGTGATCAGATGCTGGAGGCATTTGCCGGAGAAAATCAGAATACAAGATACTGTAATGACTATTTTGTATTCTGTCTGAAGGATCCCGTGGGGACAACATTGGAAAACTATGTGAATGTGATGCCGACGAGGGCAGAAGAGTTTGCCCGGTATGAGGCAGCGCTTTGGCAGCTGCAAGAAAAATACAGTATAGAGCTGGAAGTGGCATTGTACCTTCCGGAAGAACGGATGCCGGTGACGATGCTTTATAAAAAAGGAAAGGTCTGTGCACTGGAAGGAATTATTGTGACGGGAGCAGAAGCAGAAACAAAAAAAGAAGAAGCCTATCAACTGATTGAGGAAGTCTATGAGAGAAAGGGTGGAGGAAAATGAGAACGATTGGAATTGACTTAGGGACAACGAACTGTCTGGCAGCCGTGTGGCAGAATGGGAAGAGTGTGCTGATCCCGGACAGCAGCGGGGAATATCTGACACCGAGCTTTGTGAGCGTGGATGGAGATCGGATTTATGTAGGAAAGACGGCAAAGGAGCGGATGATTGCACATCCTGATGAGACGGCAAGTGTATTTAAGCGATATATGGGGACGGATAAGCAGTTTTCCCTCGGCGGTCGACTGTTTCGTCCGGAAGAACTTTCTGCATTTTTGTTAAAGAAGATGAAAGAAGATGCGGAGGAATTTTTGCAGGAAGAAGTCGGTGAGGCAATCATAAGTGTTCCGGCATATTTTAACGATAAAGCGAGAGCTGCCACAAAGCGTGCCGGGGAGCTGGCAGGACTACGGGTAGAGCGTATCATCAACGAGCCATCTGCAGCAGCGCTTGCCTGCCAAAATATAGAACAGCGGGAAGATGCCACAATTCTTGTCTTCGATTTTGGAGGAGGAACTTTAGATGTCTCCCTTGTAGAATGTTTTGACAATGTTGTTCAGATTGAGGCGGTCAGCGGGGACAATCATCTTGGAGGAAGTGATTTTGACAGTGTGATCGCAAAATATTTCTGCGAGAAACAGAATCTGTTGTGGGATTCACTGGATGAAAAGTTAAGAGCAGTGATCATAAAAGCGGCGGAGCGATGCAAGATGGAACTGACGACTGCGAAAGATGCAGTGATGCGGGTAAGATATGAGGAGCAGTCATGGGATCTGAGTCTGACCAGACAAGATGTAGTGCATATTGGAGCAGAGATTTTCCGAAGGATGGAGAAACCGGTGAAGCGTGTTCTGCTAGATGGAAAGGTTTCGCCAAAAGAACTGACAGAGGTTGTTCTTGTGGGCGGTTCCTGTAAAATGGAGATTGTAAGGCAGTATTTAAGTTATATTTTGGAAGGAAGAAAGATTGAGATGTGCGATCCGGACCGGATGATTGCGCGGGGGCTTGGTGTTGTCGTCGGGATCAAAGAGCGGGACAATGAAATCAAAGATATGCTTCTGACAGATATCTGTCCGTTTTCGCTTGGAGTCGGCGTTCGGAATCATGATGGAAGTGACAGAGATATGATGAGCATACTAATTGAGCGGAATACTTCTCTTCCTGCCAGCAGAGAAAAACGGTACTATACTTCCCATGACAATCAGACAGAGGTTGTCGTCAATGTCTATCAGGGGGAAAATTACTACGCAGATGACAATCTGCCTCTCGGACAGATCAAATTTCATGTTCCTCCAAAAAGGGCGGGAGAGGTTTATATTGATATCCGGTTTACCTACGATATCAATGGTCTTTTGGAAGTACAGTTACATACGCCGGAGACCGGTCAGAGACAGACGATAGTCATCCAAAAGGAGGATGGTTCCATGACCGAAGCTGAAAAAGAGGCGAAGCTAAAAGTGTTTGAAAAGCTGAAAATACATCCAAAAGAAAAGGAGGAAAATCAGTATCTCATAGCCAAAGGGGAGGCTCTCTATGTGCAGTCGACAGGCGCTCTGCGCGATGCTATCGGGGAGTGGCTTGGATATTTTACAAGCCTTTTAGAAGGGCAGGATGAAGGGAAGATTAGAAAACAGCGGAAAAAAGTGGAAGATGCCTTTGCACAGTTGGAACAGATACTGCAATATCAAGGAGTACCAATGGGAATGAATCCTTATACAGAAAACTGGTATGAAAGAGATCCAAAAGAAGCGGTGATTGAGGATTTTGAAGCATGGGTAGAAAGACATCGAGGGGAGTCATAAAATACGCTGTTTTTAAAGAATTCAACAAGATCATGAAGATGCTTTTGTATCATACAAGTAAAAGGAAGATTAAAAAGACAAGAAGTTTTTACGAGTTATGCAGTGTGGTTTTGAGTTTTTTGCTAAATTTGGTCCTTTGTCTTCTGGCAGAGGATTTTATAGGAATGTTTATCCATTTCTCTGATAGTAAAGTATATATTTTGGCAATCATAGTCTCTGTTTTGTTGACTGTATATGGATTTTTGCATGCGAATCACATTTATATAAAGCATTATGCGATTCCGTTGGAAGATAGGAAAAATCCTGTTAAGATTGCTTTTTTGAGTGATATCCATACGGGAACGTTTGTAAACAAAAGGCAGCTGAGAAAAATCATAGATCAAACAAATTCAGATTGCTTGTCGATGAAATCATAGAGACAGAAGATTTTATAATTATCGGGCGTGATGATATAAATTCAAATCCAAAACGTAAGGCCCTTACAGAAATTGTGCAGAAAATTTGTTCAGATAAGCCTAAAATATTGATGGATCACAATCCGGTGGGAATTGCAGATGGGATTCAAAACAACATAGATCTAGTAGTATGCGGACTACACATAAAGGACAGTTTTTTCCTGCGAATTTATTTACAAAATGGTCTTATGGAAAGCAGGGATTTTACGGATATTCTAAAACGAACAAGACACACAGCATTGTTTCTTCGGGTGCTGGATATTTCCAAATGCCGATAAGAATTGGAACAAATAGTGAGATTGTGCAAATTGATATTACATAATGTGAGTGGAGAAAAATGCCGATGACACTAAGAAAATTAAATGTAAAATGGATCAAAGAGATGATGGAGTTTGATCAAGTTTGTTTTCCGACAGATTTTTGGGAAGAAAGAGACTGGCGCAGTTTATTAGAAGACGAGCAGGCAATTTATTACGCGTTATTGGATAGCGAAAAAATCGTAGGGCAAATTTTTGTTTACAATTGGAGTGGAGAAAAAGATTATGTAAAGATTATGAGCCTTGCAATTCATCCGGATAAGAGAAAGCAAGGACTTGCCCATCAATTATTGGATCATGTCACAAAAGAAATGGGCCAAGGTGAAGTGAAATATTTTTGCGGAGAAACAAGAGAGTCTAATAAGGCAATGCAAAAAGTTTTTGAAGATTGTGGTTATGAATTAGATGGAATAGAGAAGGGATATTATATTCATCCAGGGGAAAATGCCTATAAGTATATTCTTCGATTATAAGGAAAAAAGAGACAAAAACTAATTTAGGAATTTCTCAGAGAAAAAGCTGAGGAATGATACCTCAGCCTGAATGGATTTAATGTAAAATTTTTCTCATAATAATGGTCAGCCGCTGCGCAGCAATTGCTGATAGCACACACAGGACAAAATCTCCGGCTACAGTTAAAAGGAAGCAGTTGATCAGAACAATTTTCCACGATACGGTAATGTGTGCGATGTAGTTGCTGACAAAGTAGAAATAGAGGTTGCCAGATAAGTACATCACAAAGAGCCCTGCCATGGAAATAAAAAAGTAAGTGAGAAACCGCTTCGGGGCAAATCGGTCGGTCAGCATTCCAACAACACCTGCAGCCAAGAAAAATCCGAGCAAAAATCCAAAAGTTGGTTTTAACAGGTAGGATGGTCCGCCACCGGATGCGAAGATCGGAACACCACAAAGTCCAATCATCAGATAGATGCCGATACTTAAACTGCCAAGTTTTCCCCCGAGCAAAAATCCTGCCAGCAGTGCAAAGAAAAATTGCAGTGTAAAGTGCATCGGAATGGGTTCTACGGGGATATTAATTTGAATAAATGCGCCGATTGCAGTCAGTGCAGTAAAAAGTGCACATAAAGTGAGGTCTTGTACTTTCCAGGTTGTCTTTTTCATTGGTTGTCCTTTCTTATTGTGAAATTCATCGTCATTTCTTTCGGTCTTTATTATAACAGTTTCAGAAAAGTGTGGCAACAGTTATTTTATATGAGGTATGATTATCTTGAAGAGAATAAACGAAGTGGCTAACAGTTGACAAATATCAGATTTGATGATATTTTAGAAACAATTTTCGGATTTAGAATCGGAAAAGAGAAGAGGAAACAGGAGAGTAAGATATATGGAAAAATTGAATCTGAAGCAAATATCGTCATTGACCTTGACTTTGTTTGCTATTTTTTTTGGAGCGGGCAATATGATCTTTCCGCCGGCGATGGGACAGCTTGCGGGAGAAAATTATTTGCAGGCACTTGCGGGGTTTATTCTGACAGATGCAGGGATCGCTCTGCTTGGGATTGTTGCAGTTGTTTTACTTGGAAATAGGATCACAGATTTAGGAAATCTGGTCAGTAGAAGATTTTCATTATGTTTGTCAGTGACAGTATATTTGTTGATCGGACCGCTCTTTGCACTCCCAAGAACCGGAAGCGTATCGTATGAACTGGCAATCCGCCCGTATATTCCACAAGAATATGTGTGGTTGGTTTCTCTGCTTGTGACGGCGGTATTTTTTTCGCTGACTTATTATTTCAGTGGGAATCCGAAAAAGATTGTTGATATTATCGGACAGTATATGACTCCAATCTTGATTATCAGCATTACCGTGTTGTATTTTGTATGTCTGTTTGCAGATAAATCGGGTAATGTCATACAGTATGGAGCGGTTCAGTCGACCGGAGAATATCAGGACATTGCGTTCTTTAAAGGGATGATAGAAGGTTATAATGCGTTGGACGGTCCGGCAGGGCCTGTATTTGCGATCATCATTATCAATGCAGTCACTGGATTTGGGGTGAGAGAACGAAAAAGCATTGTAAAATATACAATTTTTTCAGGAATGGGTGCGGTATTGATCTTAAGCGGGATTTACTATATGCTGGCATACATCGGTGCAACGACGCAGACTGTTTTTGCAAATGGTGGAGCACTTCTTCATGCAGTGGCAAGTGATCTGATTGGCCCGGCAGGTGGGATTGTACTTGGAATGTCAGTATTTTTGGCATGTATGACGACGGCAATCGGGCTTACGACATCTTTTGCCAATTATTTTCACGAGTTGATTCCGCAGCTCTCGTATCGAAGAATCACGGCAATTGTCTGTCTGTTCAGTTTTGCAGTCAGCAATGTAGGGCTGTCTTACATGATTACCATTTCTCAGCCGGTGCTGATGATGATCTACCCGGTACTGATTGTGTTGATCGTTCTATCCTTTGGACACAAATGGATAGGGAGAAGAAAGATGGTCTATATCTTTAGTATGGCTGTTGCATTTGGTATTGCATTTATCAATGCGATGGAAGGTGTGGGAATTGAACTGGGGATGCTGACGGAATGGGCGAAAAAGCTTCCGCTTTATGAACTGCATCTTGGCTGGATGTTGCCGGCGGCAGGTGGAGCATTGTTAGGTTTGCTTCCGTTTTGGAAGAAAAAGGAAATAGAAAATTAAAAGAAGAAAGCGGGTATGGATATGGAAATCAAATTGTTGGCAGTAGATATGGATGAAACTGTCGTAAACAGCAGACATCAGATGACAGAGCAGACGAAGCTGGCCCTGGAACTTGCGATTCAGAAAGGAATCCTGGTTGTTCCTGTTACTGGCAGATGCCTGGAAGGACTTCCTGCAAAGATTCGTCGGATGGATGGTGTGGAGTATTTCATCACTTCCAACGGGGCAAAAGCATATGATTTTAAGGAGCAGAGGATTCTTTACCGCAGGCTGATCCCAAATCAGACCGCCTGTGCGATCTTGAAAAAGTGTCAGGAGGAAGAAATTGGAATTGCGATCCACCAGGAAGGGAAGTGCTATGATAATTCTTTCCTGCAGGCAGCATACCGCTATGTAGCATATCATAGAGATTTTAAAGCGCATAGGGTACAGAAAGATCTGTATGAGTGGGTGCGGGAAAATGAGAAACCGGTAGAAAAGATCCAGGTGTTTTCCAAAGATGAGAAAAAACTTCTGGTGCTGCAGGAAATGCTGGAACGATTTGTGACATTGGAGATGGCTGTTTCGACAAGTGGATACATTGAGATTACGCAGGCAGAGGCAAATAAGGGGAAGGCGCTGGAAGCTCTTTGTGATTCATTGGGCATATCACTTTTACAGGTGATGGCGATCGGTGACAATGCAAATGATTTTTCCATGTTGGAGCGGGTCGGTTTTCCGGTAGCGATGGGAAATGCGAAGGAGGAACTTAAGCAAATTGCGAAGACAGTCACAACAAGCAATGATGAGGATGGAGTAGCAAAGGCAATCTATGAGTATCTGTTGTAGAAAGATGGATACAGAATGTCTTCCAAAAGTTTTTCAATAAGAATAGAGCACAAAACACAAGATCAATAAAGGATAAAACCTGCCGCAGGACAAGTTTTCATGGAAATTCTCTAAAAAGAGAGACGTGAAAGCTTATCCTGCGGCAGGTTTTTATTATGAGTTTATTTTTCTGGCAGTTGTTCTTTTTTTATGGAAGAGTGCATCTCTCTTGCAAAGGTGTCAAGCATATGGATGGTCGTGCGCATATCATCCCTTGTTGTCTCTGGATGCAGTGCGCAGATCCGCAGTACTTTTTTGCCGTTTAAGACGGTTGTAAAAATAGCGGCATAACCACTTGCAAGAATTTTCTCAGAAACTCTTTCATTGAGAAGATCAGTCTCTTCCTCAGTCAGATCTTCGGAGGTATAGCGGAAATTGACCATCGCAAGCTGCGCTTTGGACACGATTTCCCAGTGGTCAAGATCTCTTAGTGCCTCTTCTGCCCAGACAGCGAGGTCAAAACCATGTTCGATCGCACTTCCAATTAGATCTGTTCCGAGCACCTGCAGTGTGAGCCACAATTTTAAGCCACGGGCAGGGCGTGTCAGTTCCATTCCGATATCCCATGTATTGATGTGAGTTGCATCGCTTTCAATATCCTTTAAATATTCCGGATTTACATGGAAGCTGTGGAATAGATGGCGGATGTCTTTGACAAGTACCATCGCACAGCCGTAAGTCTGGAACAGCCATTTATGTGCATCCCAACTGATGCTGTCAGCAAGCGCGGTTCCTTTTAACAGATGGCGGTACTTTGGACTTAAAAGGATCGAAGCGCCGTAGGCACCATCGATATGGAACCATAATTTGTAGTTCGAACAGATTGCGGCAATCTCTTCCAGTGGATCAATACTTCCGGTATTTGTTGTTCCGGCAGTTCCGATGACAACAAATGGGATCAGGCCATTTTCTATATCCGTCTGAATCTGTGCCTCCAGTTCTTCTGTTCTCATCTGGAAATCGCTGTTTGTCGGAATCTTTCGGATTCGGCTGTCTGGGATTCCGATGATTCGCAATCCTTTTGCAACAGAGCTGTGTGTCTGATCAGAGAGATAAGCAACTCCGAGGTGCATCGTCTCATCTGTTAGTTTGTGGTCGCGAGCAGCGGTCAGTGCGGTGATATTTGCCATGGAGCCACCGCTGACAAAGACACCTCCAGGGTTTTCTGTAAAGCCAACCTGTTCGCAGAGCCAGTGGAGCACTTCCTGCTCGATACAGTTGACCATCGGGGCCAGTTTGCTGCCGCCTGCATGGATATTATAGGCAGAAGTCATAATATCTCCAAGCCAGGAGATGGAAGAGGCTGGTCCCGGTACGAATCCGAAGAACCTTGGATGGTTGGCATCTCCGCGGTAACGATAGACTTCCTCTGACATCTCTGCGACGACCTCATCCACAGGTCTTCCGTCCTTTGGAAATCCAATCTGTCTGATTTTTTCTGACTGTGTCTCGTCGGTATACCAGGTCACTTTTTGAGAATGGATATCGTGTTTTTCCTGACAAAACGTATGTACAAATTTCTTGATTGCTTCTTCCAATTGTGCGCTATTTAAAACATTTTCACTGTTCAGCATAAATGATACTTCCTTTCTAAAATCAAAAATAGATGGAGCAGATCTTGACAGGGATACTGCTGTCATCGTTGTATAGCGATCAGGCAAAACTTTACGCCTGCGTGATTTTATTGTATACTACTTTTAACTATCCGTAAAATTCATAAATTTTATAAGATATATGAAAATAATTCATAAGAAAAACTACCGGTATGAGGAAAAAATCATGGAATTAAGAAATATCAATACATTTTTAAAGGTGGCGGCGACCCAAAATTTTTCCAAGGCGGCAGAGCAGCTTGGATATTCACAGTCAGCAGTGACTGTGCAAATCCGTCAGCTGGAGAAAGAATTAGGGACGCCGTTGTTTGAACGGATTGGGAAGCGTGTGTCGCTGACAGAGCGTGGGATGGAGTTTACCTCCTATGCAAATGAGATCATGCGGGTGACTGATCAGGCACGTTTCTTTGCAAAAGATCAACGGGAATTGGACGGGACGTTGCGGATCGGAGGGGTAGAATCCGTCTGCACTGCGCTTTTGCCAGATTTGCTGTGTTCTTTTTATGCACAGTATCCAAAAGTGAAGATTATCATAAAATCAGGAACAACCCAGGAACTGATGGAGATGGCAAAAAGCAATGAGATTGATCTTGTCTTTACTCTAGATCGAAAAATATGTCATGCAGAGTGGTGTGGGGCGGTACAGAAAAAAGAGAGGATTCTTTTTGTGGCACCGGCAGGGCAGATTTCTGACAGAAAAGCAGAGGTACCGGCAAGGGAACTGGTAACAAAAGCCTTTCTATTGACAGAGTCCGGTGCTGCCTATCAGTATGAACTGGAACGTCTGCTATCGGAGCGGGATCTGGAGATTCTGCCGGTTCTGGAGATCGGAAATACAGAGACAATCATCCACTTGTTACAAAAGGGAATGGGATATTCATTTCTTCCAGAATTTACCGTGAAAAAAGAACTGAAAAGAGAACAGCTTTTGGAAGTGAGGACAGACCTCCCGACTGTGGTGATGTACAACCAGCTGCTTTATCACAAAAGTAAGTGGGTGACGCAGGAGATGCAGAAATTTATAGAACTTGTAAAAGACAGCAGTCAGATAGATAAAAGCGAATAAGATGCAAAAACAGGGAAAAGAATTGTGAAAAGAGAGGAAAACGCGTATGTGGTATCAGAAAGATTGGTTCACCGGAAGTGATTATTATAATTTCAGGGAGCGGCAGATTTCTGTTCAGGAGCTTTGTATAATAAATCCTGTGGAACAGGTGTTTCACGAACGGACAGAAATTTATTATGTCAGAAGCGGAAAGGCCACAATCTGGGTCAACGGGGAAAAATTTAAAGTCAGACAAGGGAGTTTACTCTGTCTGTATATGCATCTGTTTTATCGGATTGATGAGATTGAGGAGCCACTCGATTGTGTGAAAGTCTCTTTCCATATCGGACTTTTTATGTTCCTCTGCTTTGAAAAGAGGGAAGTATGGGAAAATGAAATGTTGATCTATCGGGTGGAGCCGCTGCTCTATTTAAATATGGAAGAACAGAAGCGTGTCGAAACGATTTTTGCAGAACTGCTTTTGGAAGAAGAAACGCAGAGGTTCGGGAGTCAAAACATCAGCATCTATCTTGCGATGGAACTTCATGCATTATATTGTCGGTATGCGATGGAAAAAAGAGAGTCGTTATCCGGAGGTGCATCGCAGATTTGGAGTGTGATCCAAAGGGTACTGCTTGATACAAGCAAGACACTTTCTCTTGAGGAGTATGCAAAGGCAGCAGGGATGACAGCGGTGACATTGAACCGGCATATTACGAAAAATTGTGGGTATACGTTTTTTCAGCTACAGAAAATGGGAAAGGTTTTCCACGCCTGTGCACTGTTGCATTTTCCGGATCTGGATCTGCAGTATATCAGCGATTACCTTGGATTTACAAATCTGGAAGACTTTTGCAGGGTGTTTAAGCGATACATGAAAATGAGTGTGAGAGAGTATCAGACACAACATATCGGGGCAGGAGTTGGCATGAGGGGAGAAGAAGAGGCACTTCAGGTTTTGCAATATTTACTATTGTGTTTTCATAAACCATTTCAGATGGAAGAGATGGCACAGCAGTTAAAAATGAAACCATTTCAAATGGAAAAGCGGAGCAGAGAGCAGTTTGGAAGAACTGTACAAGAATTACTGGAAGAAATCCGAGTACGTATGGCTTGCAGCTATCTTGCGGCGACAGAAAGAAGTGTTACGCAAATCGGTCAGGATGTAGGTTTCGGAAGTATATCGACATTCCAGAGAAGTTTTCAGAAATATATGAATCAGACGCCGAGCGAATACCGGTCGGAATATCGATTGTTTGTAAAAAAATGATAATAATAGTTAAAAATATGAATATCTATTTCTTTTCAACTGACCTATAATGAAAGAAAAAAACAGAGGTGTCAAAAATGTTTGAACATGTATTTGCCCCGATCAAGATTCGGGAGATGGAACTAAAAAATAGAATTATCCTGCCTGCAATGGGAACGAGGATGGCAGATGCAGATGGATCTGTGACAGAAAAACTGGTTGCATATCATGCTGCAAGAGCAAAAGGCGGATGTGGATTGAATATTGTGGAGGTGGCAGCCGTACATACTCCAAGTGCCCCGGCACATTTCGTATCGATCAGTGAGGAAAAATTTATAGAGGGTCATAAAAAACTGACTGATGCGATTCATGAAAATGGCGGAAAAGCCGGAATTCAGTTATGGCAGGGATCTATTGCTGCATCTATGGATCCAAAAGCAAAGATTCTTGTAGTTTCCGATATGAACTTTGGTCCGTATACATTGAAAGCGATCACAAAAGAAGAAGTCAAAGAAGTGATCGAGTGCTATGGCGCTGCGGCAGAGCGTGCGGTCAAGGCGGGATATGACTGTCTGGAATTCCATCTGGCCCACAACTATCTCCCGCATTCTTTCTTAAGTGCGGGATTGAATCACAGAGAAGATGAATATGGAGGAAGCTTTGAAAACCGGTGCCGCTTTCCGCTGGAAGTAATTGATGAACTCAGAAAGAGAATGCCGGAAGGAATGCCGTTATTTATCCGTATCGACGCACAGGATGATCTTCTTGAAAATGGAATGAGCATCGAGGAAGTGATTCGTTTCTGTAAAATTGCAAAAGAGCATGGGGTCGATGTGCTAGATGTTTCCAGGGGAAATATTATTACAGCAGCATCCATGTATGAAGTTCCGCCGATCGATGTGCCAAATGCATTTAACGTAGAGAACGCAGCAAGGATTCGAAAGGAAACCGGTATGGTGACAGTCGGTGTTGGACGAATCAATACGGCTGCACTGGCAGAAGAGCTGATCGCAGATGATAAAGTGGATATGGTGGTGATGGGAAGAGAACAGCTTGCAGATCCGGAGTTTGCAAACAAGGCAAAAGAAGGGCATGTAGAG
>ENA-OOZR01000719-OOZR01000719.1-human-gut-metagenome-genome-assembly--contig:-NODE-719-length-24602-cov-1.844095_pt1 | contig 24602 bp, 16 predicted proteins | sample MGYA00241045_ERZ501406 | MGnify/ENA primary metagenome ERZ501406 (study PRJEB25962, sample SAMEA2042920) | human gut metagenome | biome: human gut; feature: human-associated habitat; material: faeces...
AGATGGGATATGGAGAATCAGCCACCTGGGAAGTAGAAGGTGCTTATCAGGTTGAGGACGAAAAAGAGCGTCTGAATGAAGTGATTTCACTGATTTGGAAGTGGAAACTGGTGATTGGACTGATATGTATGAGTGCTGGGGCAGGGCTGGCGCTCGCAGAACGGCGAAGAAAGGAGGAACATATAAAAAAGAATATGGAGAGGAATGATAAGGGCAAGGAGGAGTAAAAAAATAAGAGAAAAATCAAAATCGCTCAGATGGCAGAAAAAGGGAAGGAAGGGATTTTATGGATCAGATGGCGAAAGGGCTGCTCTTCGGAGCAGCCGTACTGAGCCAGGCGGCTGCGGGATGTTTCCCCGCTGCCGCGGCATCCATCGATCGGGTCAGGATTCGGCTGGCAGCAGAAGAGCTGGATGAAATGGGAATGCCTGTTTTGGAGGCGGAAAGCCGGGACAGGGCATATAGCGTCACTGGTGTGGAACGAATCTCCGGTGATCCGGCAAGCGGACCGGCGATGGATAGGGCAGAGGTGGGAAAAAAAGAAAATGAACAATATAAAGGGAGCATACAAGCCGATTCTGAAAATATAGGTACCAAAGAAGTGTCTTTAGAAGAACGAAAGATAGAAGAAATCCATGCAGAAGAACCTGCTCCGGAAATTCTGTACGAAATAGAACTGGAATCCGACGCAGATGATTCTTTTTCCGTCCTTCGCCAGGAGGACATCCAGTTTTCAGGGCTTGGCGCGGTATGCAGCAAGGCAGTTCGGAAAGATAATGGCACTACGTTGCTTTTGACGATCGAATTACAGGATGCCGGAGAGATAATAGGAACGGTGGATGCAGCAGTCTGGGCGGAAAGAGGAATTGGCAGGTGGAAGAAAGCGCCGGGGGCTTCGGCATATTTGGTGATGCTTTACCGGGATGCGAAGCGTGTCGGACATCCGCATCGGACGAGTGTTGAACAGTACGATTTTGTACCGTTGATGCAGACTGCGGGCGTATATCATTTTAAAGTGATTCCTCTGACAAAGCAGGGAAAGCGTGGTCAGGCAGCAGAATCAGCATGGAGGAACGTGACGGAGGCAGAGGCAGCTCAAAACCGGGAAGAATGGGGAGGGAAAAAGCCGGGATGGCAGCCAGAAGGGGAAATTCCATCGTATATTTTAAAAGATGGTGCATACCCGCAGATGGATTCTCTTTTGATTGGGGAAAAGTATGAGCAGTTTAATGAAAAGGGGGAAAACGTGTCGCGAACCGTAATATTTTGAGGATTTTCGTATAATTTATAAAAATCAGTTGAAAAAGCAGAAGAAATGTGATAGCATACCTCACATAAGTTCGTTCCTGTTTACTGAACCGTCCTGACGAGTGATCGAAGGTCAGTCAGGCAGGGACACTCTGGAGAGTCTCCAAGAAGGAGCGCCGAAGGTGTAAGACGGATGCACGTCCATGGTATTCGTTGATCTCTCAGGCAAAAGGACAGGGCATACAACCAATCACAATGGAACCAGGGGATGAGTTCTATTGTATGCATATGTTCTACTCTTTGGAGAGCTGATTTGTATCAGCTCTTATTTTATTACTCGATCCCGGATTTACAAAAGAGCCGGAATCGTAACGAAAACATAGAGGAGGATAAAAAATGGACACGATTTTGACACTGGTAAACAAAGGCAATGATTTTCTGTGGAGTTTTCTTCTGCTGATTCTGCTGTGTGGAACGGGCATCTATTACACGATTCGTCTCAAATTCATCCAGGTAAGAAAATTTGGCGAGGGCTGCAAGCATGTGTTTGGACATTTCAGCCTGAACGGAGAAAAACATGAAAAAGGGGAAATGAGCCCGTTTCAGTCGATCATGACGGCGATCGCAGCACAGGTTGGTACTGGTAACCTGGCAGGTGCGGCGACAGCGCTGTTTGGCGGCGGTCCGGGTGCAATCTTGGCTGAGCGCGTTCTTCGGAATGGCGACCATCTACTCCGAGGCGGTTCTGGCACAGACCTACAAGACAGAGGTAAATGGTGAGGTGACAGGCGGACCTGTCTACTACATCAAGGCGGCATTTAAAGGTAATTTTGGAAAGGTATTATCCACTCTGTTTGCTATCTTTATTGTTTTAGCACTTGGGTTTATGGGCAATATGGTACAGTCCAACTCGATCGGTGCTGCGTTTACAGAGGTATTTCAGGTATATGGAATCAATATTCCGCCGATCACGATCGGCCTTGTGCTGGCAGTACTGGCAGGATTCATTTTCATTGGTGGAACCAAACGTCTGGCAGCTGTGGTAGAGAAGGTTGTGCCAGTTATGGCAGGCGTTTACATTGTAGGAAGCCTGATTCTGATTGGTCTTCATATCAATCACGTGCCGACGGCATTTATGATGATCATCAAGGGCGCGTTTGATCCGAAAGCGGTAATGGGCGCTGGTGCTGGTATCACCGTCCGCGAAGCAATCCGTTTTGGTGTAGCGAGAGGACTTTTCTCCAATGAGGCAGGTATGGGTTCCACACCGCATGCTCACGCACGTGCGAAAGCAGAAAGCCCGCATCATCAGGGGCTTTGTGCGATGATCAGTGTCTTTATTGATACATTTGTTATTTTAAATCTGACCGTATTTGCAGTCCTGACAACGGATGCGATGAGCTCCGGCAAGGATGGTACAGCGCTGACACAGGCGGCATTCATGCAGAGTTTTGGAAACTTTGGTTCTATTTTTATTGCGATCTGCCTGCTGTTCTTCGCATTTTCGACGATTCTGGGATGGCATTTCTTTGGCCTGACGAATGCGAAATATCTGTTCGGCGAGGGCGCGGCAAAGGTTTATTCCTTCATCGTTGTGATTTGTATTGTCATTGGTTCTATGTTAAAGGTAAATTTAGTATGGGCTCTGGCAGATTTCTTCAACGCGCTGATGGTTATTCCGAACGTTTTGGCATTACTTGCATTGAGTCATGTGGTTGTGGCGGCTGACCGGAAAGCGGAAGCGATCACGAAAAATGTGACACAGGCATATCGGGCTGCAGAAGAAAAGTAAGAGCAAATAAGTGAATTGTAAGCGTAAAAGCGAGCGTTAAACAACCATTCAAAAAAGACCTGCTTATGTAGTGAAATACATAGGCGGGTCTTTTTTAAACATAGGAAACTTCGTTCTATGTGCCATGGCACATTCCCTCTTATAAATTCAGATCTCCCAGACTGGAAAGATAATGTTTGCATATATCCAGGAATTCCCTGTTTTTTTCAGCGAAAAAGCTGTTCTTCATCCATACATAGTTAACGAAGTTTTTGCTTTTAAAATCGTTAATAAAAATCTGGCTCATAACACCGCGATCCAGTTTTTTCTGTACGACAAACTTGTATACAAATGAGAGACCAACATTTTCAATGACAAGATTGTGAATGGTATTGATGGTTCCGACTTCTACAAAAGAGGCGAAATTATGTATGTCCTGATTGTAACCGTGAAGAATAGAACGCAGATTGAGATAGGATTTTGAACCTTCTTCTCTGAAAATCAACCGATAGGGATTTAATTCTTTAAAATCTACGGTTTTTCCGGCCAGCGGATGAGTGGGAGCGCAGATGCAGATGGTTTCAGACTCGAATAATTCGTGACATTCATATTCTTCCGGTGGACAGTAGGTATCCACAATACAAGCCTGGATTCTTCCGTTTGCTAATTGAACTAACATGTCATCAGATTCTCCCATATAGATGCTGACCTTTTTTTCAGGGTATTTGTCCAGATATTTTCCCATTACTTTTGCAGCAAATGTTTCTCCGAATCCGGTCAGGGAACCTAGTTTGAAAACGTCAGGTTCGTTGATGGGGACAGAAAGCCGGTTTTTTATGATTTCTGAATCAGCCTGTACAGATTGGGCATATGAGCGGAGGAGACGTCCTTGATCGGTTAGGTGAAGTCTTTTTTTCTCATCATAATAAAATAGTTTTGTTCCGTAATACTGTTCCAGATATTTGATGTGCTGAGTTACGGCTGGTTGAGTCATATGAAGCTTTTCAGCGGTTTTGGTATAATTTTTCGTTTCACAGAGCTCTAAAAAGGTACTGAGTTTATAATTTAACACAGATATACTCTCTCCTTTCTGCGTGAATATCTTTATAAGGCGGTTTAGTGGGGGTTGGCTATATCAGATGTGAAATAACGCACATTTAGTAGCAAGAATGCCTTGGTATTCTTGAATTTGTAGACCGAAATTCAGACTAAAGTCGGTATAATACAGATTTATCACTTTATAAAATAACGTGATTTCATTTTATTTGATTTATGTGCTAAAATCAAGACAAATAAAAATATTTCTCGTGAATTTCAAAATAATATACTTAAAATTATGAATGTTAGGGAAAGGAGGAACTATGGAATACCCGATTGGAATTGAGATGTCGAAGGACTATTTATCGTATGAGGTCAGTAAGGCTGCGTACAAGCTGGTGCACGATGTTATGCTGGTGCAGCCGGGAGAGAACGTAGTAATTACCGGAGATACCTCTACGGATAAACGTGTACTGGAGGCTCTCATGAGTGCAGCTTATACCGTTGGAGCCAATCCGCTGCTTGTTTTCGCACCGACCAATTTAAATACCTATTCAGAACCGGCGGCTCCGCTTGGAAATGCAGTTGCTGTTTCAGATGTCTGGATTGAGTTATCATACGGTTCCATCTTCCTGAGTGATGCATGGAAGAGAGCAATTGATTTTGGCTGCCGTTACATTAATCTTACCGGTATGGATGCAACCATGATCGTGAATTGTATCGGAAGAGTCGATGTTAACAAGGTAGTAGAGCTGGGAGAGGCTTTAAAGGCTAAATTAGAGGCAGGAAACGTTATTATCATTAAAGATAATAATGGAACTTATTTAACAGCCCAAAATGAGGGAAGAAAAGTTCGTCACTCCGGTCAGCTGGCAACCTTTAAGGGGTATCCGTTCATGATGGCTGGCCAGATTAGCTGGTGTCCAATAGAGGAAACGATTAATGGAACCCTTGTATTCGATGCTGCGATTTTCCCGCCGACCGACATGGGTGCAATTTCTGAAAATGTGAAACTCACCTTGGAAAATGGACGTGTAACTAAGATTGAAGGCGGAAAAGAGGCCGAACGTTTCAGCGCATGGCTGCATTCGTTCAACGATCCGAATATGTTCCGTTTGGCACACTATTCACTCGGATTCAATCCGGGCGTTATGAAACCAACCGGACGTATCGTAGAAGATGAACGAATTTTTGGATGCATGGAATTTGGTATTGGAAGTCAGGGTAAAATGATTCGCGGAAGCTACTGGACAGCAGCTTCTCACACAGACGGTGTAGTATCGAAACCTACAATTATCGTAGATGGCGTGACAATTGAGGAAAACGGAAAATATGTGGATCCGCAACTTGCTGAAATCTGCAAGCAGATGGGAGTTGAAGGATATTAATCTATAGTCGTTAACCTTATAACAGAGGAAAGGAGGAAGTTTATGAATAAAAAACACCCATCCGCATGGGATCCGGCCATTATGTTGTTAAATATTTTAGTTTCTGTGATTGGTTCAATCATTGGTCTCGAGTTAATTGCCAGATTGGGAATCAGTACAAACACATCTATCATCGGTGCACTGTTTGCGATTATTATTGCCAGAATTCCGTTGAAGGTGTTCCAGAAATATAAAGATATTAATACCCAGAACCTTGTTCAGACAGCTATGTCAGGTGCAACGTTCGCTGCTTCAAACGGTATTTTCTTATCCATCGGTATTCCTTATCTGTTAGGAAGACATGATCTGGTTATTCCAATGATGGTAGGTGCTTCATTAGCAGTAATCATTGATGCAACGATTCTTTATAAGGTGTTTGATACAGAGATGTTCCCGGCAAAAGAAGCATGGGCACCCGGTATTGCAGCAGCAGAGGCTATGCTGGCAGTTGCTGAAAAGGGAAAGAACTCCGTTATCCTTATGATTGGTATGGTTGGCGGAATCGTTGGAAAGATTTTTGGTATTCCGACCGATATCCTGGGCGTAGGCTGGATTGGAAATATGTGGGCTCTTGGTGCATTTGGCGTGGGCCTTCTGATCTCCGAATACACTCCGAAATTCTTCAACATCAAACTTGGCGATTACTATGTACCTCATGGTGTCATGATTGGTGCCGGATTCGTTGCTCTTATCCAGATGATTCTGATTCTTCAGAAAAAGAGCAAGAAAGAAAAAGAAGCGGCAGCAGCTGAGGCTGCAACTGGAAAGGTAGAAAAGAAAGAATTTACCAGAAGCTTAAAGAGCATGAAGTTCTCCCTTGCAGAAGGTTTTGGCGCATATATTCTGGTATCCATTGTTATGGCAATTATGTGTGGATTTTCGGCAGATATGAGTGCTGGAATGTTCGTATGGTGGATTATCTTTGCAGCCCTTTCTGCAATCATTTCCGAGCTGATTGTTGGTATCTCCGCCATGCACTCCGGATGGTTCCCGGCATTTGCAACAGCTTTCATTTTCCTGATTCTTGGAATGCTGTTTGGATTCCCACCGGCACAGCTGGCAATCCTGGTTGGCTTTACTTCTGCAACCGGACCGGCCTTTGCTGATATGGCGTATGACCTGAAATCTGGTTATATTGTCAGAGGCAACGGTGAAGATGTTCCGTTTGAGATGGAAGGAAGAAGACAGCAGTATATTGCAAAAATGGTCAGTGCTGTAATTGCAATTCTGGTTGTTCTCTTTACTTACAAAGCATATTTTGAAAAAGGAATGCTCGCACCGGTTGATGCTGTATATGTGGCAACTATTGATGCAGGAACTAATATGGCAGTAGCAAAGAACCTGATTATCTGGGCTATCCCTGGAGCACTTCTTCAGGCAATCGGCGGTTCAGGCCGTCAGTTAGGTGTTTTATTTGCGACCGGTCTTCTGATTGCTTCTCCGATGGCTGGTATTACAGTACTCGTTGGTCTTTTGATTCGTTACATTGTAGTTAAGAAATATGGTGATCTTGGACAGAGTAAACTGTATATTCTGGGTGCCGGATTCATTACCGGTGCTGCACTGTACAGCTTCTTCAGCTCTACGATGAACCTTGGAAAGAAACTTAATAAATAAAAATATATATTATAGGAGGAACTTATTATGGAATATCCGGTTGGCGTAGAAATGTCAAACACTTACTTATCATTTGAAGTAACAAGTGCTGCTTTAAAACTGGTACGTGATTTCATGCTTGTAAAAGAGGGTGAAAATGTAGTTATCACCGCTGATACATCTGCAGATTTCCGTGTGGTTGAGGCGGTTGCAGGTGCAGCATATTCAGTTGGTGCAAATCCGGTTATTATTCACTATCCGACTTCCGGAAAAGCGTATGAAGAACCGATTCGCCCGGTTGCAGATGCAGTAGTGCATGCAGATGTATGGATTGAGTTAGCATACTATTGCTCTATGCATACTCCTTGCTTTAGAAAAGCAATGGAGAATGGTGCAAGATTTACTTGCTTAAATGGTATGGATGTTATCATGCTGGTAAATACGGTTGGCCGTGTTGACTATGATGTCCTGATTGAATTTGGTGAGTATCTGACAGATAAAGTTCATCGCTCAAATGAAGTAATTGTTACGGATAAGAATGGAACAAATTTAGTTGGCTACAATCAGGGACGCGGCGTTAAACATTCTGGACAGAGAGCAACCAAGAAGGGCTATCCGGTTATGTTAGGCGGTCAGGTAAGCTGGTGTCCGGTAGAGGAGACTATCAATGGTAAATTAATTTTTGATTCTGCTCTGTTCCCACCGGATACATTAGGTCTTCTTAACAGCAATGTAGAGCTGACCCTGGAAAAAGGTGTTGTAACAAAAATAGAAGGCGGAAAAGATGCTGCTATCTTCGAAAAATGGCTGAATAAATTTAATGACCCGAATATGTTCCGTCTGGCTCATTATTCCATCGGCTTTAACCCGGGCGTAACCAAACCTACCGGACGTATTGTTGAGGATGAGAGACTCTTTGGATGTATCGAGATGGGTATCGGAAGTCAGGGAGCCAGCTTAATGGGAGCTTGCTGGGATGCTGCTGCTCATACAGATGGTATTGTTTCTAAACCGACGATTCTTCTGGATGGCTATAAGCTGGAAGAAAACGGAATCTATGTAGATCCGGAAGCAAGAAAATTCTGTAAAGCACTTGGCGTTGAAGGATATTAATCATTACAATGGTAGTAAACATACCTAAATAATACCTCTAATTGGGAAAGGGCGCTGTCAGAATTGTCAGCGCCCTATTATCTCAAAAGCGTTTATCCTAAATTTTCGTATCAAATTGTATGTACGGGGAGATTATATTTATGGAAAGACAATCTAAAAATGAAAAGCTGCTTCAATATTTTAAAGATATCTGCCTTATTCCGAGACAAACCGGTGACGAGGAAGCGATCAGCCAGTATCTGCTCGATTTTGCAAAAGCCAGAGGCCTGCAGGCAGAACGGGATGCCCATCATAATGTGCTGATTCGGAAACCGTCAACGATTCCTAGATATAAGGGACCAACGGTTATTGTGCAGGGTCATATGGACATTGTCTATGAAAAGAGCGCAGATAGCACTCATAAGTACGAAGATGGTATCCATGTTGTGGAAGAAGATGGCTATTTGAAATCAGCGGATGGAACCTCTCTTGGCGCTGATAACGGACTGGCAGTTGCTTATGCAATGGATTTGCTGGATCGAAATGATCTGCCGCTTCCGGCCCTGGAGATTTTAATTACTTCCAGTGAAGAAGTGGGACTAGAGGGAGTTAAGCATCTGGAACTTACAGATGTCAAAGGAAGCTATCTGATTAATTTGGATGCAGAAGAAGAAGGTGTTTTCTTTACAAGCTGTGCAGGAGGAGTCAGAACCGATCTTTCTCTTCCGCTGAAATATACGGGCTCAACGGAAGATATTACATATACATTAACATTATGTGGATTAAACGGAGGACATTCGGGTCTGGATATAGCTCTTGGAAAAGCAAATGCAATTCAGCTTGTGGGAAGAATTCTTTATCATATTGCTCCATTTGCACGTATTTCTTCGCTGGATGCGCCTGGAAAAGCAAATGCAATTGCATCTAAGGGAACGATTGTTATGCACACATCAAGCCAGGACGAAGAGGCATTATTAAAAGAACTCTCTAAACTGGAAGAAATGCTGAAAGCACAGTTTTCTGAAACAGAAAACCTGTCATTCCGCCTGGAGAAGGAAGAGCAGAAAAAAGAGGTAACTGTGTTTACAGAGGAAACAATGAATTCAATTATCGAGGCAATTACGTTTCTTCCGTGCGGCGTTATCAGCCGAACCAGAGAAAATGTGGAAATGGTACAGACATCTTCTAATATAGGCAGTATGACGATTCAGGATGGAACACTTGAGTTCCTGTGTTCCGGAAGAAGCTCTGTAAAATTAGAAAAAGCACAGTTAAAAGAAAAAATGCAGATATTATCGAAGGCACTGGGAATGAACTGCACCTTCCATGGTGATTATCCGCAGTGGGAATATCGTAAAGAATCTAAACTTCGTGATATTTGTGCGAAGACATACCGTGAGTATTCTGGAAAAGATGCTGTTTTCACAGGAATTCATGCCGGAATTGAATGTGGATATCTGGCAGAAAAACTGGGAGATCATATCGATATGATTTCCTGTGGTGCAAATCTTTATGATGTTCATACACCGCATGAAAAAGCAGATGTGGAATCTTTCTATCGGATGGAAGAAGTAATTATTGCGATCCTTCAGGAGATTGCAAAAGCTTAGTGTTTAGCACAATATAATATATTAAAGCCCCGGAATCAAAAAATTCCGGGGCTTTTGCTGTGCATGTATGAAGTTTTACAGTCTCGCAATCACTGCGTCCACATATTCCTCGGTGGTTGCAGTTCCATGCAGATCTCTTGTCAGGTGCTTTCCTTCTGCCAGAACCTCATCCACAGCCTTGCGGATGCGTCCGGCGGTCTCATTTTCACCTAAGTACTCTAACATCATGCAGGCAGACCACAGGAATGCGGTCGGGTTTGCCAGGTGCTTGCCTGCAATATCCGGTGCGCTGCCATGTACGGCCTCAAACATAGCATAGTCAGAACCGATATTGCTGGATGGAACGAGTCCCAGGCCTCCGATCAGGCCGCTGCACAGGTCCGAAAGAATATCTCCGTACAGGTTCTGCATTACCATAACATCAAACTGGTTTGGATTCATGACAAGCTGCATGCAGGTGTTATCGATGATTTTATCATCACCTTCAATCTCCGGATATTCCTTTGCAATCTCTTTGAAAATGGAAAGGAACATGCCATCGGACATTTTCAGGATATTTGCCTTATGAATACAGGTTACTTTCTTGCGTCCGTTCTTTTTCGCATACTCGAATGCATCGCGGATAATGCGCTCGCTTGCCTGTCTTGTAACAATCTTAATTGCATGAACCGTATCCGGATTTACCTGTTCCTCTACACCAACATAAAGACCTTCTGTATTTTCGCGGAAAATCACGATATCCACATTCTCAAATGGAGTTTTTACGGCCGCGTTGGACTTAACCGGGCGGATATTGGCATACAGGTCATACTGTCCGCGAAGTGTTACATTCAGGGAGCGGAATCCTTTTCCAACCGGAGTCGTAATCGGGGATTTTAAGAGTACTTTGGTGCGCTCGAAGGAAGCATACGCTTCCTCTGGAATCAAAGCACCGTTGCGTTTCCACTCATCCTCACCAACATTGAAAATTTCATATTCCAGCGGTGCATCTGCCGCTTTTAAAATCTTTAACACATTATCAACTAACTCCGGACCGATACCATCGCCGCGAAATACTGTAATTTTATGACTCATTTCTTTATCCTCCTTCTTGATTTTCCCAATCGTAACTGTTCAGTACCTTCACAGTCACGCGCAGTAAATGCGCAGACCTACTGAACAGTTACTTCCAATCTTCATATTTTATCGAAAGCTGCCAGAACAGGCTGACAGCTTTTCGAACAAACATCTTCTCATTCAAGTCGAACATCCCTTACAGAACAACCGCTACAATCAGGTTATATACCGCACAGCAGATAACGCTGATCGGCACTGCCACAAAAAGCAGGCGGTTGAACAGGTGATTTCGGTCTTCCTCGTTTCCGCAGGAACCAAGAATCAGGCTGCCGCCGGATGAGAACGGGCTGATCGCACTGCTCTGTGCACCAAGAATCGTGCAGGCAAAGAGTGCTGCCGGATTTAATCCGGTTGCTGCCGCAAGTCCCGGAATCAGCGGGAACAGGGCTGGTGCTACAACACCGGTTGTAGAACTGAAGAAACTCATAAATGCGCCTACAAAGCTGAATGCCAGCGGAATCAGGGCTGTCGGAACATTGGAACCAATCCATGCAGATAATGCATCAATGGTACCGGCCTGAACTGCAACGGCGATAAGCATGCCGGCTCCGGCAATCATGAGGATGGTGTTCCACGGCACACGTGCGATAACTTCCTTCTGCGGTGCCAGATCAAAGAGCAGTGCGATGATGGTAAAGCAGAATGCCACCAGTCCTACATCAACCTTTCCGGCAATTTTTGCAATCAGCTCATTGCCAGGAACTGCCATCTTTAAGAGCGGGAATACCAGGACAATCACCATCATCAGAATCATTAAATGCAGGGTTGTTTTCTGTTTCTTGTCAAACGGCTCCGGGCGATTGAACGTTACGCCTTTTCCGATACCGCGGTTGCTCTTGAAACCGAAGCGGAAAATTGCAATCAGAATCAGAGAAAATACAATCGCGAAACCAAAAATTTTCATTTCATCTACAAAGGAATTCGTTGCTTCAAATGCCGGTTCTGCTTCATAAGCAGTATCAATCAGACCGCGGAATACGACACCCAGCGAAGCTGTGGGGAAGTTTCCGCCTGCCAGTGCACCGCAGTTGATCGCCACCGCGCCGGTCAGCTTGTCCATCTTTGCTTCCTCACAGATAAGGATGGTAATCGGTGCCAGGAATGCCAGAACGGTAAAGTATGCAGCACCCATAACAGAAAGTACAACTGCTACAAAAAATAATGCAAAAGGAAGCATGCCCGGAAACTTACGGCACATATAGAGAAGACTGGCCGACATTTTTTCAAGGGTTCCATTCACAGCTGCAAAGTTGTAAAACAGTGATACTGACAGGATGACGAACATGGTGCTGACCGGCCAGAAGCCAATCAGTTCTTTTGTTTTCAATCCCATGCCAAAACAACCAATCAGGTATGCAAAGGCAATACAGAAAAATCCCGTATTGATTTTCGTTTTATATCCCAATATAACGGCAACCGCAATGGATGCCACCAAAATTGCACTTAACATATGACGCGTCCCCCTATTCTTCGATGCCCAACAGTTTTGCCGGAATAGTGTGTGTCATATGGTACACGTGTTCTTCCGGAATTCCATGATCTACCAGATACTGCATATATTCTGCCAGCGCCAGCTCCCAATGCGGGTTTTCTGTCTGACCGCCATCGGTATCAACCATGACATTTTTATAGCCAACCTCTTTGATGAGTTCCAGGTTGTCTGCCAGATTGCTCTTATACTTTCCGCCGCCCATGTTCTGTGCATAGCAGCGCTCTAAGATAACGTCATAATCCTTTACCAGGCGAAGCTGATCCTCATGGCTCATGCCTACAATCCACCACTCAGGATGGGTTACAACGATGTTTTTTACTCCCATATCCCGTGCAGCTTCCACAACTGTGAAAATCTCCTCCGGTGCGATGTGAGCGGTTCCCAGTACCGCATTGTGGTCTCGGATCAGTTCCAGCACGGAACGAAGCTCCGGCACGATCTTTCCATCTTTTACGACCTCCACGCTCTGGCTCAGATCCTGGTTCATCTTCTGCATATGGTTCTTCGCCGACTGGGTCGGAAGCCATACCACCTTTGCTCCCAGGCGAAGCGCTACATCGACTGCCTTCGGATTGATGCCGCCGACTACCTTATTTAAGGTAATACTGCCAAACATCGTAAAATTGTTCGTTTTCCCGTGTACAATCTCGTTGTGGCGGTTGCACAGATACGCCCGATCCATCGTGGTTCCCTGATGCGTCTTGATGACGATAGCGCGTGCCCCAACCCGGATCGCCGCCTCCATCAGTTCGAAATCATCATACGCCCTCAGACGCAGATCTGGATTCGTGTGAACGTGCATGTCGATAACACCCTTCATTAAATCCTGTTTCATCTTGCTTATTCCTCCTATTTATAATCGTCCACAGAGGCTTTTTCAAAGCTGCGTTCCCTCGCCGGATTCCGATTCGATTTTCCAGCCGCTGCTTCAGTCTCTGCCATTGATTTTTGCTTGTTTTTATCTTATACTGTTTTTGTTATAGGAGAAAGACAAGATTTGTTATACCAGATATCGGAAATTCCGATATCTCGTGAGGGGGATTCTCATGGATTTAAAGGAACTAGACTATATCGTAACCGTCGCTAACGAGGGAAGCATCTCCCGCGCGGCTGAAAAACTGTTTATGGCGCAGTCGAGCTTAAGCCAGGCGGTCCGTCTGTTTGAGCAGGATCTGGGGACGCCGATTTTCGTCCGTACTGCCCGCGGGGTCCGTCCAACCTCTGCCGGGGAGGCATTTATTTTCCATGCCAGACAGATTTTACAGCAGTACCAGGAGGCACGCAGCGAGGCTTCGGATATTGAAAATTTAAAGGGCGGCACTGTCATTTTCGGCATCAGTACCTACCGGGGAACCTACCTGCTGCCGCCGGTCCTAAAAAAATTCCATGCCCTGTATCCACGGGTTCATGTGGAGATCTGTGAGATGGACAGTATTGATCTGGAAAATAAGATTTTAGAGGGACTTTTAGATCTGGCGCTGATAGCCGCGCCACCGGTTCGGATCAAACACGGTGTGGATTTCCTGATGCGGGATGAGATCATGATCGCCACCACCGCCGACCACCCGGTCATGGCGTTTGCGAAGCCATGTGAATCGGAGCCGGAACAGATGTGGATCGACCTAAAGGACACCGCACCATTTGAGTATATTCTGGGACCGCCCAGCACCGTCCTCGGACGGACTGACCGCCGCTCCCTGCGAGAGGCTGGCGTGGAACCGCTGGGACTCGACACCTACCTCTCCGCCTCCTTCGCTGCGGCGATGGCGCGGGAGGGAGTCGGACTCGCATTCACCTACCGTTCCTGCCGCATCATGCGGGATGAGTTCCGCTATCTGCGGATCGGGAAAGATGGTATTTTCCTCGATCTGGCGCTCGCCTGGCCCGCTGGAAAATACCGCTCGCGGGCGGCGATGGCGCTCGCGAAGCTGTTTCAGGAGATGGCGCCGGAGCTGCTGAAGCGGTGAGCTTTTTTACCCCAACTCTTCCGGCAGTGCCTCAAAGAAAATATCCTTCCAGGCACGTTTCAGCTGTTTTTCATGAACTACATAGGGCTGCACTCCAATATATTTAGGAACGTTATCACTGACCAGGGATTTAGCGACTGCAAGAGCGGCCGTTTTTCCCTGGTCATATGGTCTCTGGGTGCTGAGTCCTTTTACAAATCCTTGATTCATTTCTTCTGCAATCTCAAAATCCAGATCTGTGGTAAAGACAGCAATATCTGTCCGGTTCAAAGCTTTCAGGGCCTTGATGACGAGCAGGGCGGGGCGGTCCCAGCTCACATAGAGCGCCTGGATATCCGGGTGCTCGTTTATCATCTCATAGCATACCTTGTAGGCATTTTCAATTTGAATAAATCCCTTTCTGGCAGTGATTTCAATGTCGGGATAGGATTCCCTTAATATTTTTTCGGCACAGTTATCACGCTCGGTAGTGCCGTAAAACATGGCACCGTGGATGATGAAGCCGACTTTGGCGTGCAATTTTTCTTTCAGATATTCACCGATCATGCGCCCTGTATTGGTGCCATTTTCCCGCTCATTGACGGAGATACAGGAGACGTAATTGTTCCGGTTGAAATTCTGCGGGACATTGCTTAAAAAGACCAGCCGCGTCATTTTGGATAATTCCTGAAATGCCGGACCCGTCTGGACATCGTCGGTGGGGATGGCGATGACGGCGTCCGGGTGTTGCATTTTGATGCTTTCGAGCTGCATATTCTGGAGGGCAGGATCAAAATGGGCGTCCATGGTGGAAATAATATCGATTCCGTACTGCTCCAGTTCATCCCGGATGCCTTTCTGATGCAGGGCAGCCCAGGCAGTTCCGGTGTAGTGGAAGGAAATGGCGACGCGGTAATTTCCGGTTCGCAAAAGCTGTTTTTCCTCCTTGGAGAGCCGGATGCTGTCCGGAGATACGGCGTGTTCACCGAGCGGTCCGTTGTCGATGATCCGGGTGGAATCGCGCAAAATCAGCTCTACATCTGCGTAGTGGGTCAAAGGTGCGCCGGAGAGGTGGTTGATCTCGTCAAAGAGTGCCTGCGAGGCGAGTTTTGCCATCTGGTCGATATCCCGGTGGATGCAGGATAGCGGTGGGGCGGTCAGCTCGCACCAGAGCATATCGTCAAATCCGATGATGGAAATATCGCGCGGACAGTCTTTTCCCAGCTCCCGCAGCGCCTTGAGAAGAAACATAGTCAGCCGGTTTCCACCGGCGATGATGGCGGTGGGGAGATACCGGGTGATGCTTTTCTGAATATTCAGGCTGATGGTATCACTGGACTGATACAGATTGATCTCTGCGATGCAGGAACTGCTCAGGGTATGGTTGGTGGAGAGAAGTGCCCGCTCATATCCGGCAATCTTGTCCTGTTTGGCGAGGCTGTCTGTTTTTTCTACCAGAAACAGCACATTTTCGTGTCCGCTCTCAAAAAAATAGGAAGTAGCGGAGTGAAATGCTTTGGTGTAATCAAAAAGAATCCGCGGTGTGACATCGTCATCGATGAAACGTTCGACACAGACAAACGGGATACCGGATTCATATAGAAATGAATAGGCAGCCGGATTGCTGCTTGCCGGGGAGAGAAAGATGCCGATGGTCTTGGCACTGGAGATTAAGTTTTGCAGGATGCTTTTCTCCTCTTCCGGGCTGTCGTTGGTGGCGGCGGTGTAAAACTGATAGCCCTGGCTGGTCGCGTAGGACTGCAGCTGATTGCACAGATCGCAGTAGAGCGCGCTCTTGATATTTGGAAAGACAGCGACAATCTGTGAACTGCGTCCGCTGCGGATTTTACGCACCTTTTTTTTGATTTTTTCAGAATATCCACTTTCTTCAATAATAGCTTCAATTTTATCCACCAGTTCCGGGCTGACATAGCGTGTATGGTTGATAACATGGGAAACGGTGGCGATGGAGACGCCTGCCTTTGCTGCGATTTCTTTGATGGTCATAAAACTCCCCCTTGCTGGTGCGGACTTAGTCCGTCTGTTCCTGCGCGGCAGGATTTGGATTTGCCGCAGTTTTGTGTTTCTGTTTTTTGATTATAGCACAAAAATAGGAGCAAAACGATAAGATAAATAAAATTTACGTAAAAAATTAAAAAGAACAGTAGAAATGCATAAATATCAATAAAATAGGATGAATATATCGCCGAAATTAGTGCAATATGCCAAAAGAGTATTGACGAGAGGGCATGGAATAGAGTAATATCTAGATATCAGACAGGGAGACTCCTTCCAGAGAGAAAAATTTTTACGTAAAAATAAAAAGAAAACTATAACAATCCGTTTGAAATGCACTAAACAGTGATGAAGTAAGAGGAGGATCAGATTTATGAAAAAAAGTCTTAGATTTACAGCAGCAGGTCTTTCAATTTGCATGATGGCAGCAATGCTGGCAGGATGCAGCTCTTCCAGCAGTACCGATACAACAGCGGCAGCTGATGCTTCTGAGGCAGCGGCAGATACGCAGGAAGCTGAGGCAAAGACCAGCGATTTATCGTTTGCATTCTGTACGAATACTTTAAACAATACTTTCCAGAGTTCCATTGATGCAAAGCTCAGCGAGCTGTGCAAGGAAAACGGCATTTCCTACACCTGCCTGGATCCGGATTATGATTTAAACAAGCAGCTCAGCCAGTTATCTGACTGTGCAAACAGCGGTTACGATGCAGTGTTTGTTATCCCGGTTGACTCCGCAGGTATTACCTCCGGACTGGCTGAGATTGCAGACGCAGGCATTCCGATTTTCAACGTAGATACCGCAGTCATCGATGATGATATCGAACAGTTCGTGACACAGTTCGTTGGAACCAACGCATACATGGCAGGTCAGTTAGTGGGCGAGCAGATGACGAAAGATTATCCGGATGGCGCAAAGATTGCAGTTCTGGATTTCCCGTCCAATGAAAGCTGCGTGGATCGTGTCAATGGTTTCCTTGAGGGTCTTGGCGATCAGAAAGATAAATTTGAGATTGTAGCACAGCAGGATGGCGGTGCAGCGCTCGATCAGTCGATGGGACTGGCTGAGGATATCATCACAGCAAACCCGGATCTGGAAGCGTTCTTCTGTATCAATGACCCGTCTGCCCTGGGTGCGGCAGCAGCTATCAAGGCAGCAAACAAGACCGGCGAGATCGGTGTATATAGCATCGATGCATCCCCGGATGGAAAACAGGCACTCTTAGACGGCGAGTTCACCGCAGTTGCATGCCAGGTTCCGCTTCAGATTGCAGAATATGCATTTGACGCAGCTGAAAAATATGTAGGCGGCGACACCACAATCGATGAGAAGAAAGTATATCTGGATTCCCATCTGGTAGAGAAAGAAGAGGCAGAGAAGACTCTGAACGACTGGCAGTAATGAACTGCGAGGAAGCTTAACAGTTACGTGAAATAAAATAAAACAAGGAAAATGCGGCGATGGGGTTCATTGCCGCATTTCTAAAAAACGGAGGGTTCTATGGGAAAAACAATTCTGGAAATGATAGATATCAAGAAAAGTTTTTCCGGGATCTATGCATTGTCAGGGATCAATTTTTCCCTGGAAATGGGCGAGGTTCATGCGCTTCTGGGAGAAAATGGAGCGGGTAAATCAACGCTTATCAAGGTCCTTGGAGGAATTTATAAACCGGACAGCGGAACAATCAAGATTAATGGTCAGGAAGTTGAGATAAATGGTGTTTCGGACGCCCAGGAGAAAGGAATCGGAATCATACATCAGGAGATCGTCCTGGTTCCGTATCTGACGGTCGCGCAGAACCTGTTCCTGGGACGGGAAATCAAGACGAAATTCGGCACCGTGGATATGCGGGAGACGAACCGCCGGGCAGGCGAGATGCTGGCAAACCTCGGGGTCAATATCCACCCGGATACGCTGGTAGAATCTTTGACGATCGCCCAGCAGCAGATGGTTGAGATTGTAAAGGCGGTATCCTTCGACGGACGGATCATCGTCATGGACGAGCCGACGTCCTCCCTTTCCAATGACGAGGTAGAACAGTTATTTGGAATCATTGAGAGATTAAAAGCAAAACAGGTAAGCATTATATATATTTCCCACCGTATGGAAGAACTGTTCCGGATCTCGGATCGGGTTACCATCATCCGCGATGGAGCCTATGTGGGAACGAAAAAAACATCGGAGACGAATGCGAACGAGCTGGTAGCCATGATGGTAGGACGGGAGTTAGAGAGCTTCTATGCTAGAGATTACAACGATCTGGAACATGCAGAAACAGCATTGGAAGTGAAGAATTTAACCTGTGAGGGTGTGTTCTCAGATATCAGCTTCCGGGTAAGAAAGGGAGAGATCCTGGGATTTGCGGGTCTGGTCGGAGCCGGACGAAGCGAGATCATGGAATGTATCTTTGGAGCCAGAAAATACCAGAGCGGAACCATTCTTTTAAATGGAAAGGAAGTCCGCTTCACGACACCGATCCAGGCAATCAAGGCGGGCATCGGACTGGTGCCGGAGGATCGGAAAAAACAGGGACTTGTCCTTGGCAATACGGTCGGTTTTAACCTCACGCTGGCATCGATTGACTCTTATATTAACGGAATTGCCATCAGCGACCGGAAATGTCAGGAAGTGATTGATTATTATAAAGAAAAGCTTCATATCAAGGCAGTGGCAGACCGGGTGGAACTGGTGGAAGCGGGAAGCCTTTCCGGCGGAAACCAGCAGAAGATTGTCCTTGGAAAATGGCTGGCAATCAAGCCGGATGTCCTGATTCTGGACGAGCCGACGAGAGGCGTCGATGTCAATGCGAAGTTTGAGATTTATTCCGTTATTAATGAGCTGGCGAAGGCGGGTATCGCCGTTATCATGGTATCCAGCGAGCTGCCGGAGATCATCAATATGTGCGATAACGTATGTGTCATCAAGGCGGGAAAAATGACGGGAATGCTCGGAAGAGATGAACTGGATCAGGAGAGAATCATGCAGTATGCAGCAGGAGGCGAAGAGTGATGAACGGAAAGAAAAGTACAGCAGGCAATTCGGTACTCTCGGTATTTACCGGAAATACAGGAATTATTGGAGTGCTGGTTATCTTATGTGTGGTAGTCGCACTGGCAACCGATAAATTTTTGACACCGAGCAATATCATTTCAGTGCTCAGACAGATTTCCATTAATACATATATTGCACTGGGAATGACGTTGATTATTATTCTCGGACACATCGATCTGGCAGTTGGCGCGATCGTAGCGATGAGTGGAACTCTGACCGTAGGATTTGTAGTTAATCAGGGACTTCCGATTGGCGTGGCGATTGCGGCTGGCATCATCATCGGTGTTGTGGCTGGTCTGATTGATGGTATGGTTGTATCGAAATTCCGTGTTCCGGCATTTATCATTACGATGGCAATGATGAATGTCTGCAACGGTATCGCGTATGTATATTCGGGCGGACAGTCCACCCGTATTACGGATAAGTTTTTCATTGCAATCGGAACGGGTTATCTGTTTAACATTATTCCGCTGCCGGTTGTCTATATGGTTATTTTAATTATCGTATTTAGTTTTCTGCTTTCTAAAACAAAATTTGGTACCTATGTGTATGCAATCGGCGGAAACCGTGAGGCGGCGCGTCTCTCAGGTGTTCCGATCAAGAAAGTCGAGAGCATCGTGTTTACATTGTCGGGCGCCCTGGCGGCGTTTGCAGGTCTGGTTCTGGCATCGAGAATGTATTCCGGACAGCCGTCCGTCGGAAGTGGCTATGAGATGGATGCGATCGCAGCAGCAGTTATTGGTGGAACACTTTTAACAGGAGGTGTTGGAACTGTCGTAGGATCACTATTTGGATCACTGATCAAGGGTATCATTGAAACGATCATTACATTCCAGGGAACATTATCATCCTGGTGGACAAGAATCGTGATCGCATTACTTCTTTGCTTCTTCGTAATCTTACAGAGTGTATTTAAATCAATTCGTGAGAAGCGTCTTGCACAAGGTAATGAAAAGTAGATAGTTATATTTGGTTGATGTATTAAAGGAGGAAAACAATATGAATAATATGCCAAAAACAAAGATCGGGATCGTAGCAGTCAGTCGTGACTGCTTCCCAGAAAGTTTATCAGTTACAAGAAGAGAAGCATTGATAAAAGCATATAAAGAAAAATTAGATAAAAATCCAGATACAACAGTTGATATATTTGAATTTAATACAAAAAGACTTTTATATACAGGAACAGCAAAAGCAGCATATCAAGTATATGTAAAAGAGGGCGTTGATGTTGGGGAAAGTATACAAGTTTGGAACGATAAAATCCAAGAAGCATTTGACTTTGCAGGATTAAAGGACGACCCATCTGATCCAACTAACGACTCAACAAATGTTAGAACAACAATAAGACTTATGCAACCTTATGGAGCTGCATATGCTGCATATGGTCACGTAGGGATACAAAGAGGTATTCAAGAGATAGCACTTAGAACTGACAAAGATAGTATAAATAGTATACTTTGGGGAATGGTTCATGAAGTTGGACATCAAATGGATATATCAGAAAGAGAATGGGGCGAAATAACAAACAATATGTTTGCCAACAATGCATATATCAACAATGGTGCAGGAGACAGAGTCCCATATAGCCAAATACAAACTTCATTGGCACCAGACGATGCATCAACAAATTTTGATAATCTTGACTACAGCCAAAGACTAGGTATGTTCTGGCAATTACACTTAAAGGACAATACATATTGGGCAGAAGTTGAAAAACTTTATAGAAAAAGAAAACCAAGCGTTAGCAATGAACAAGCTAAGAGAGATACATTCGCAAAATATGCATCAGAAGTTTTAAATATGAACTTGACAAAACATTTTGAAAAATATGGATTTAACTTATCAGAGAGTTGCAAAAAAGAGCTTGAAAAATATCCAGATGGTCAAAAAACTTGGTATCTTGATTCAAGAGCCTTAACTTATGAAGGAAATGGATTTGAAGATAAAGACACAGGATTAGACGTTTCTTTATCAAAATCAAGTAGCGGAATAAGACTGAGCATGAATATGCCACAAGATAAGAGAGATGATTTATTAGGTTATGAAATAATAAAAAATGGTAAAGTAATAGCATTTACAACATCATCAAGCTACACAGATACAAAAGCAACAAATACAGACGAAGAGATACAATACGAGGTTGTACCATATGCTATTAATTTAGATACAGGTGACAAAGTTGAAATAAATTCACTAAGACCAAGTATAAGTATCCAACAAGAAAAAGTAACATTAAAATTAAACGAAGAATTTGATGCTAAAAAATATGCAAAAGCATTTACTAATTCTGGAGAAAATATATCAAGTGAATTAAAAATAGATAGTAATGTAAATACATCTAAACATGGAAATTATGAAGTAAATTACATACTTGAAAAAGATGGTTCAACTGTTAAAAGAAGAATGAAAGTAGAAGTAGTAAGTGACTATGACTATTTATCAGATTTTAAATGGGAATCAGCAACAACTGTATGGGGTACTCCAAGAAGAAACTCTAACATACAAGGTCGAGTAAATGGACAAACTGAAAGGTTTGAAAAAGGTTTTGGAATACATGCAAATGGTAAAATAACTTACGATTTATCAGACAAACAATACGACAGATTTGAAGCATTACTTGGGGTTGACCCATCAGCAATTGACCCAAATAATAATTCAAGTGTCAAATTTAAAATAATAGCAGACGGTAAAACTTTAACATCTACAAATGTTTTAGGATACTATGACAACATGGTTTATGTAAATGTTCCTGTATCAGGAGTTAAAAAACTTGTAATTGAAGTTTCTGATGCTGAAAATGGAAATACAGCAGACCACTGTATAATAGTTAATCCAAAATTAACTACAAATAATGCTAAGCCTAAAATCAATGCAGAAGACAAATATATAAAACTTGGGCAAGACTTTGATGTAAGAGAAGGTGTTAAAGCACATGACCAAGAAGATGGAGATTTAACAGCTCAAATTCAAGTAGAATCAAATACTTTTGTAAAAGATAAAATAGGAAAATATGAAGTTGTATATAAAGTTGCTGACAAAGATGGCAACGAAACAACTAAGAAAATAAATGTTACAGTGTGTGAAGATTACAAAGTTAAAAAATCTAAACATGGACAATTTGCAAATTTAGAAGAATACAACAAAGAATTTAAATTGCCTATAAAATCTGTAAAAAATAATGCAGGCAATTATCAAAGTAGTGTAATAACTAATGCAATAGATGGTAAAATAAATACTCACTGGGAGACAGATTCTCCAAACAATAACTCATTTAAAAATGAAGTAACATTTGACTTAGGTGAAGTTCAAGAAATAAGCAAAATAGCATATGCATCAAGACGTGACGGAAACTTCAAAGGTTTTGCAACACAATTTGAAATATATGTATCAGAAAGCGAATCAGGAGATGACTTCTACTTAGCGGGACAAGGTTCGTACTCTGGGGCAATAAGCGACGTTGTCGAATTTAATGTTAGCAAAGTAAAAGCAAGAAGAGTTAAGTTTAAATTTGTACAAGCAAGCGGAGACTGGGCAAGTTTCAGTGAAGTAGCATTTTACAAAGAAGATAAATTAAGCGACAAAATGGCTGGTTTATTCAAAAATGACGACAAAACAGAAGTAGCAGATAGCTACAACACTTTAGAAAAATTAGATACTTTAAGAGAAGAAGTTAAAGATCACAAAGCATATGAATTATTCAAAGTTGAATTAGACAAAGCAGAAAAATTAATAAGAGATAAATTCCCAACTTTGAAATTTGAAGAATTTACAATGGTTAAGAAAAACTCAGAATTCAATTTAATGGATGGTGTAGTTGCTGACGACAAAGAAGATGGCGACATAACTAACAAAGTAGTAGTAGATAATGGTGGATTTAACCCAAATAAAGTTGGAACTTACACAGTAACATATACAATAACTGATAAAGATTCAAATATTACAACAAAACAAAGAACAATAGTAGTTTACAGCAAAAGTACATATTTATCAGATATGAACTGGGAATCTGCTAAAACTGGATGGAGAACTGTTACTAAAGATACAGCAGTTGGTTCATCTGACAAAATCAAACTTAATGTAGATGGAAAAGTTAAAACATTTGACAAAGGTATCGGAGCAGCAACAAATGCTGAAATAGTATACAATTTAGATGGAAATTACAACTATTTCACAACATATTTAGGAACTGATAAAAACTACGATATGGACAGTACAACAATAAGATTTAGAATACTTGCTGATGGAAAAGAAGTTTACACTTCTGATGTAATAAGAAAAAATACTCCAGCAGAATTCGTAAACTTAGATGTTACAGGAGTTAAAAAACTTGTATTAGTTGCAGATGATGTAGACGGAAACCTAGTTGGTGACTTTGCATCTTGGGCTGATACAAAGGTTTATCAATATAACTCAAAACCAGTAATAAAAGGTGATGATGTAGTAGTATTTGATGTAAAAGAAAAAGTAGACTTACTTCAAGGTATAACTGCTACAGACTTTGAAGATGGAGATATAACTTCATGCATTCAAATAGAAACAGATTATACACAAGGAAAAGCGGGTGTATTTGAAGTTGTTTACTCAGTAACAGACAACGATGGATTTACAACAAAATTCACAAGAAAAGTAGCAATAACAGGCGAAGAAACTTACATATCTGATTTATCATGGAAATCTGCAACAATAGGTTCAGGTGCAATCGGAAAGGATATATCAGTAAGAAGAGAAACAATACAAATAAGAAATGAAGATGGTTCATACCAAGCATACGAAAAAGGTATAGGAACTCATGCACAGTCAGAAATAGTTTATGACTCAGCAGATTATGATATATTCGATACTTGGGTTGGACTTGATAGGTATGTAGCAGGAGAAAGTGTAGCAAGTGTTAACTTCAAAATATATGTTGATGGAGTATTAAAAGCAGAAACAGGAATAATGAAGGCTGACACACCTAAAAAACGTCTAGTAGTAGATGTTAGAGGGTCTAAACAAATTAAATTAGTAGCAGACCAAGCAACTAACGGAAACAACTGGGACCACGCTGACTGGGCAGACGCTAAATTTAGAAATGTACCAGAGTTTAATACAGCAGAACTAGAAAAACTTCTAGAAGAGGCTAAAGAATTAGACTTAAACAATTATACTGAAGAAAGCATAGAAGCATTAGAAAATGCAATACAAACAGGGGAAGAAGC
>ENA-OOZR01000784-OOZR01000784.1-human-gut-metagenome-genome-assembly--contig:-NODE-784-length-22895-cov-2.022285_pt1 | contig 22895 bp, 19 predicted proteins | sample MGYA00241045_ERZ501406 | MGnify/ENA primary metagenome ERZ501406 (study PRJEB25962, sample SAMEA2042920) | human gut metagenome | biome: human gut; feature: human-associated habitat; material: faeces...
AGGGTAAACAAGGCCGTTTCCGTCAGAACCTGTTAGGTAAACGTGTTGACTATTCCGGCCGTTCCGTAATTGTTGTAGGTCCTGAGCTGAAAATGCATCAGTGCGGCCTGCCGAAGGAAATGGCTCTGGAGCTGTTCAAACCCTTCGTTATGAAGCGTTTGGTAAACAGCGGTGAAGCAACTAACATTAAGAGTGCTAAGCGCATGGTAGAGCGTGCTACCAACGCTGTATGGGACGTTCTGGAAGAGGTAATCAAGGAACATCCTGTACTGCTGAACCGTGCACCGACTCTGCACAGACTGGGAATTCAGGCTTTCGAGCCTATCCTGTCCGAAGGCCGTGCTATTAAGCTGCATCCTTTGGTATGTACCGCTTATAACGCTGACTTTGACGGTGACCAGATGGCTGTCCATCTGCCGCTTTCTGTTGAGGCTCAGGCTGAAGCACGTATGCTGATGATGTCCGTAAACAACATCCTGGCACCGAAAGACGGCAAGCCTGTTGCTGTTCCTACACAGGATATGGTTTTGGGCTCCTACTATCTGACTATTGAAAAGACCAGCAAGGATGACCCGAACGTTAAGGGTGAAGGAACCCGCTACAGCAGCGTGGACGAAGCTCAGCTGGCTTACTTCCACCATGCGGTAGATCTGCAGGTACCTATCGAGGTTTATATTCCCAACAGCGAAATCTATGATGAGGAAAAGAGTGCAGCTGTCGGTGAAACCGGTATGTCCCTGGTAGTTACAACTGTAGGTAACACTATTTTCAATGGCGAGCTGCCTCTGGAAATGCGTTACTATCATAAAGAAAAAGATCAGGTTGTTGAAAAGCGTTTGGATGCTTCCGGCAATGTTGTTGAAACAACTGTTGAGGTTGAACGTTGGCATCTCGGCAAGCTGATTGACAAGAAGGAATTGGGCAGACTCGTTGCTAAGGCTCACAAGCTGTATGGCAACCTGCGTACTGCCGAGATTCTGGATATTGTTAAGAAAATGGGTTACGATAATGCTTGTAAATCCGGTATTTCTATCGCAACCTCCGATATTCAGATTCCTGCTGAAAAAGAAGTTATTCTGGAAGCAACAGAGCATGAGGTTGATAAGGTTGAGCGCCTCTTCCGCCGTGGTTTGATGAGCGATGACGAACGTTATCGTAAGGTAATTGACCTGTGGAACGAAGCAACCGATAAGGTTACCGATAAGCTGATGAAGTCCACCATGAACAAGTTCAATCCTGTTTCCATGATGGCTGACTCCGGTGCCCGCGGTAACAAACAGCAGATTCGTCAGCTGGCCGGTATGCGTGGTTTGATGGCCGATCCTTCCGGTCGTATCATTGACCGTCCTATCAAATCTAACTTCCGTGAAGGCCTGACCATTTTGGAATACTTCATTTCTTCTCATGGTGCTCGTAAAGGCTTGGCCGATACCGCACTGCGTACCGCTGACTCCGGTTACCTGACTCGTCGTCTGGTTGACGTTGCACAGGACGTAATTGTCCGTGAGGATGATTGCGATATCGTTGGTATGAACCTGGTTAAGGAACGCAGCCGTCTGAGCAAGGCTGTTCTTGGTGCAAGCCAGAACAAAATTCGCGAAAAGGTTATGGGCCGTACTCTGGCTTCCGGCGTACTTGATGAAGAAGGCAACCTGATTGCTGAAGCAGATACCAACATCACCGAAGAGCTTTTTGCTAAGCTCAACGATGCAGGTGTTGAAGAAATCAATCTTTATTCCGACGAAGATATGAACGGTGAGGATATCGAAAATGTCCGCATCAACATCAGCGATACCTTTGCTCATAATGTGCTGAAGGAAGCAATGATGCATAACTTCAACGGCAAAGAGATAGCAGCAGATATTGTTAACGGTGCAGGCGAGGTGCTGGCACATACCGGCGAAACTATGACCGAAGACATTATCAACGCTGTTCTGGCTGACGGTACCGTTAAGGAGCTGCGTATCCGTAATAACGAAATTGCCGGCATTGAGGTTGAGGCAATTACCGAAGGCAAAAAAGAGAAAACCATCATTGAAACCTTGCATGACCGTATCATTGGCCGTAACTTGGCTGAGGATATTCTGGATGAAAACGGTGAAATTCTCTATCATATCAATGAATATGTTACCGAGCCTATGGCAGAACGTATCTGCCAGCTGCGTGAAAAGGTTAAAATCCGCAGCGTACTTACCTGTAAGGCTAAATTCGGCGTTTGCCGCAAATGCTATGGCCGTAACCTGGCAACCGGCAAGAACGTTGATGTTGGTGAGGCAGTCGGCACTATTGCCGCACAGTCCATCGGCGAACCTGGTACTCAGCTGACCATGCGTACGTTCCATACCGGCGGCGTTGCAGGTGCAGACGATATTACCCAAGGTCTGCCTCGTGTCGAGGAGCTGTTCGAAGCACGTAAACCGAAACATCCCGGCATTCTGTCCGAGGTTGCAGGTCACGTACATATTACCCAGGAAGGCAACAGCCGCAAGGTAACCGTAATGGCACTGGATGGCGAAAACCAGGAATACCAGATTCCTTATGGCGCTAAGCTGTCTGTTGTTGAGGGTGAGGAAATCGCTAAGGGCGACCGTCTGACCGAAGGTTCTCTTAACCCGCATGACGTACTGCGTATCAGCGGCGTGAAGGCTACCCAGAACTATCTGGTATCTCAGGTAGTAGGCGTTTATAAGTCTCAGGGCGTAGATATCAACAGTAAGCATATCGAGGTTATGGTTCGTCAGATGATGCGCAAAATCCGCATCGAGGAATCCGGTGACACCACAATGCTGCCGGGTGAAGACGTTGATGTGGCAGAATTTGAAGAGCAGAATACCGAGATGCTGGAAGCAGGCAAGACTCCTGCAGAAGGCCGTGCTATCCTGCTGGGTATCACCAAAGCTTCTTTGGCTACCGACTCCTTCCTGTCCGCTGCTTCCTTCCAGGAAACCACCCGCGTACTCACCGATGCCGCTATTAAAGGCAAGGTTGACCCGCTGCTGGGCCTGAAAGAAAACGTTATCATCGGTAAGCTTATTCCGGCAGGTACCGGTATGAGCCGTTATCGTGATATCAAAGTTAAATATAATGTTCCGATGCCCGAAGTTGCAACTGCTGAAACCGCAGCAGAGGAAACTCCCGATAAGGAATAACGTATAAGCAAGCGCGCCTCAAAGCCTCAAGCTCTGAGGCGCTTTGCTCTTTAAGGAGAACGAATTTATGCTGATAAAAAAATTCCCTGTTCCCTGCCGCGTGGATTATGTTCCTTCTCCCTATGAGCCGGATGAGGATGGCGTGCAGGATGTCGGCTATTATAACGGCAAGCTGAGCGATGGCCGTGCCTATCGCCTGGAATGCTGGCGTATGGACGATATGCTGATGCTGACAGTAATGTTTTCCGACCGCTGCCTTGAAGGCTACAGACGTGAGGATATGGCGCTTTTGCTGGAGCTGGAAGATATTGTACGCTTTACCGGTACCAATCGTAAGCTGCAGGCTACACGCACGGAGGATGACCGCGGCCAGACTGTATGGGCCATTAATATAATGTTAGCTAATAAAAAAGGCACCTATGCGGAAATAGTGCCGTCATTGAACAGATATATCATGTAAGACAATCGCTGCTGCAGGCAAAGCCTCGGCAGCGATTTTTTCAGTTAAAATTAATTTTACATGCCTATACTGCATTGTGATACAATAGCTGTAACGGAGGCGGAAGCAATGAAAATTTTATTAGCTGAGGATGATATAAATTTAGGCAAGCTTTTAAGCATGCTGCTGAAAAAGCAAAATATAACTGTGAACTGGGTGCAGGATGGCGAGGCTGCCTACGATGCTGTGTATGCCGACGGCTATGATGTGCTGGTGTTGGACTGGATGATGCCGCTTCTGAGCGGACTTGATCTGTGCAAGCGTCTGCGTGAGGAGGATTATCAGGGAAAAATATTGCTGCTGACGGCCAAGGATACGTTGGCGGATAAGGTGCAGGGCTTAAACAGCGGTGCCGATGACTATCTGGTAAAGCCTTTCGAGCTGGAGGAGCTGGTGGCGCGTTTGAACGCTCTTTGCCGCCGCCAGGGACAGTACAGTGCGGAAAAGCTGCGTTACGGCGCTTATACGTTGGAAAGCTCTACTTATTGCCTGGCATACGGCGTCCGCGTGAATTTAAGCTGCTGGAGCTGCTTTTGCGTAACCGTGGGCAGGTTATGCCGCGTGCGGTGCTGCAGGACCGCATCTGGGGCATTGACAGCGATGTGACGGAGAACAATCTTGATGTGCATATCCGTCTGCTGCGTAAAAAAATTATGGAGCTGAACGGAGAAGAACTGATTAAAACGATGCGGGGCGTGGGCTATTATGTGGAATAAGCCTTTTGAAAAGCTGCGCCGGCGTATGACCTGCTTATATGCGGCAATCTTCGGTGCTTTGATTTTAGTTATTGTAGCTGCTGCCTATACCTTTATCTGGTGGGAAATATTGGCGCACGAAAAGGAAAATCTTGTAGCGCAAATTTACCATGAGGGCGAAGAATGGGTAGAATCGGAGGAGGCTCCCTGCTCCGAAGCAGCTATCCGCAGCGGGAAGATGCTTGCATACTTTGTGAATGCAGATGGCTCGAAGGTAATTTTAAACCAGCTTGGAACAGGTGAGGCAGGTCAGGAGCTGATGAGTCATAAAGATGATTGGCCGAAGAAGCTGAATACATCGCGTCTTTTGCGGATGCAGAGTGCAAATGGCGTACGCTATCGCTACCTTGCCGCAGTTGCTCCTGTTATTGACGGTGATAAGCAGGTTGGCAGGCTGTATATGTTCAAAAATATGGAGTTTTATTATCATGCGGCCTATAAAACACTGTTTTTGCTTTTGTGTATGGCATTGATACTCTATTTTGCTGCCTGTTATTTCGGTTATTGGCTGGCAGAACGCAATATCCGTCCTATAAGCAACATGTATGCCAAGCAGCAGCAGTTCACAGCGGATGCTTCGCATGAAATGCGCACGCCGCTTGCCGTTATGAAGCTGGCTGTGCAGGGACTGCAGGAGGATGAGGACAGCAGGCTGAGCGATTTTGCCAAAGAGTCGGTAAACATGCTGCAAAGCGAGTCGGAAAGACTTAGCCGTCTTACGGAAAATCTTATGACGCTGGCGCGCAGCGATGAGAATATTCTTCCCGTTTATACGGCGCAGGTGGATATAACGGCGCTGTGTAAAAAGGTTGCATCGCAGATGTCGCTTTTGGCAGCAGAAAAAAAGCTGCAGCTGAAGCAGGAAATCCAGGATAACTTGGTAATGCAGGGGGATGAAATGGCTTTATCGCGCTTGCTGATTATTCTGCTGGATAATGCTATGAAGTATTCATCGGAGCAGACGCAAATTACTCTGCGTGCAGCCAAGGTGAAAACGCATCTGGTGCTGGAGGTACGTGATGAAGGCTGTGGCATCAGTGACGATGATAAGCAGAAGATTTTTGACCGCTTCTTCCGCGTGGACAAGGCGCGCAGCCGTAGTCAGGGAGGCCTTGGCTTAGGCTTGTCGCTGGCGTTGGCTATTGTGCGGCAGCATGGCGGCAGCATCAAGGTTCTCGACAACAAGCCGCGGGGAACTATCATGTATGTGAAGCTGCCGACGACTGTAAAGTAATCCTTAAGCTTTCTTACAAGCTGAAATTAAGATGAATACCCCTTTCAGTAATCATTAAGTGAAGGTGTTTATACTGTGCTTAATGAAAAGCGGAGTATAGAAGCTCTGCTGCCGAAGGGGGATTTTTTATGCCACGAAAATATTGGCTGCTGCTTTTTGCAGCTGCCGCAGCATTGCTTTTTGCGGGTAATGGCAGCCTGCTGATTACAGACAGCGTAGAATCTAATTATGCTTTGACGGCAAAGGAGATGGTATTGAGCGGCGATTGGCTGTCACCGCAGATTTACGGTCATTACTGGTATGATAAGCCGATTTTCTTTTATTGGCTGACGGCGTTGGCTTATAAAATGTTTGGCTTTACGGAATTTGCTTCGCGCTTCTTTCCGGCGTTGTTCGGTTTGGGCAGCGTGGCATTATTGGCGTGGGGTGGCAGTAAGCTCGAAAATGCGCGCAGCGGCTTTTTCAGTGCGTTGGTGCTGCTGAGCAGTGTAGAATTTTTTCTTATCAGCAAGTCGGTAATTACAGATGCTGTATTGTTCTTTTTCTTCAGTGTGACATTGCTGTTTTTCTATCTTGGCTATTGTGACGGCAGGGCGCGCTATTGGTACATTATGTATGCTGCAGCAGGCTTTGCGGTTCTTACCAAGGGACCGATTGGCGTGCTGCTGCCGGGATTGATTATTACGTTATTCCTGTTGTGGCAGCGTGATTGGCACGTACTGAAGCGCATGCATCTTGTAAGCGGCACATTGCTGTGTGCGGCGGTTGTCGTGCCCTGGTATGCTGTAATGTACAGCCTGCACGGCAGTGATTTCATCAATACCTTCTTCGGCACGCACAACTTCCTGCGCGCAACGGTATCGGAGCATCCGCGTGACGATGTGATTTATTATTATACGCTGGTAAATCTGCTGGCACTGTTTCCGTGGAGCGGACTTGTTCCCTGGGCTGCTTATAAATGGTGGCGGCAGGGACATCGCAAGCTAGGGGAGCAGCAAAAATTTTTACTGCTTTGGGCACTTGTTGTTTTCGTTTTCTTCCAATGTATGGCAACGAAATACATCACCTATACCTATCCGCTGCTCTTCCCGGCCAGCCTTTTGCTGGGAAGCATGCTGGCAAAATATACGGACTGTGTGGATGGCGGTTATATGATATTTGTCGGCGGAGGCTTTGGCTTGCTGCTTGTGGGAGCATGGTTTGCGGTAAGTATAGCATCTGAGCTGCTGTTCTTGCTGCCGTTGGCGCTGATTATCGGCGTGATGCTTGATTATATACTGCGCTTAGTGACGGGAGAGCGTGTCTGCAGTATTGCGGCTATGTCGGCAGTATTTTATATTGCGCTTGTTTTCAGCCTTGCTATACCATTCAGTGAGCAGCGCAGTGCGAAGAATTTGGGTGAGATGCTGACGGAAAATGATGTGCACGAGGTAGGCTTATACGGAAAATATCCTACTTCTGCAGTTTTTTACAGCAACAGTAAAATTGTGAAGCTGATGCACGAGCGTGAGGTTGCGGGTTATGTGCCCAAGGATTTTTCCTGGACGAGCAAAAATGTTATGCCTTATGCAACGCTTGAACAGAATCCGTATCGTATCGTTGTAGTTACGTCAAAAAGCTATGATAAATTTATCAGTCAGCAAAATGATGAATGGCAGGTTATTGATGCTGACAAAAGTTGGATTGTGCTGATGGCAAAAAAAGCTAAGACGATATAATACTACGTAGCTTATAGGTGCTTGCAATGTGTTATTGCAGGCACTTTTTATAATCTGCAGATATTCTGCAAAATAAAGAATAATTAAGTTTAAGATATTATGCTATAATAAGAAAATGATAATTGAACAGGAGGCGTAATTATGCACAATAAAAATTCCGCGATGGCGTTTATCGTTCTGCTTGGTATCGTCAGCTTGTTCAGCGATATGACGCATGAAGCGGCGACAAGTATTAAGGGAGCGTATTTATTAATTTTAGGAGCAAGTGCTTCTACCATCGGTTTTATCTCCGGCATAGGCGAGCTTTTAGGCTATGGCCTGCGTTATCTTTTTGGCCGCTTAGTTGATAAAACGCACAATTATTGGGGCTTTATGATTTTAGGTTATGCCGTTGACGTTTTTGCGGTGCCGGCATTGGCGCTTGTGCATCGTGACGGCTGGATAGCAGCCTGTGTACTGCTCGTTGTTGAGCGCATCGGTAAGGCGATAAAAAAGCCTGCGAAGAATACTATTCTTTCCTTTGCAGCTTCGCAGGAGGGTGTCGGCAAAAGCTTTGCTATACAGGAAGCCTTGGATCAGCTTGGCGCTTTTATTGGCCCCTTGCTGCTTTATGCGGTGATGCTGTATAAGCATGGCGATGAATACGAGGTATACAATGCAGCCTTTGCTTTTCTGACTTTGCCTGCTGTCTGCACAATTGCTTTTTTACTGTTTGCTAAAAGCCGTTTCCCGAATCCGGAATCCTTTGAGCCGGAAGCTAAGACAGAGAAGAAGGATAGCTTTGTAGGCAAGAAAAGCTTTTATTTGTATCTTGCAGGTATCAGCTGTTTTGCTTTCGGCTTTGTAGATTTTCCGCTGGTGACTATGCATTTGGCAAAAAATAAGCTTTTTGATGACAGTATTTTGCCGTTGCTTTATTCCGGTGCGATGCTTGTGGATGCGGTGGCAGCGCTTTTCTTTGGCTGGCTGTTTGACAAAATGCGCACGAAGGCATTGGTTATTTCTACTGCGATTTCCGCGTTCTTTGCTGTGTTTGCTTTTGGCGCGACTTCGCCGGGAATGATTATGCTGGGCGTTGCTTTGTGGGGCGTAGGCATGGGCGCTCAGGAATCTGTTATGAAGGCTGCGGTTGCCACCATGACGAGCAAGAAGCATCGTGCCAGCAGCTACGGTGCGTTCGAATTTTTCTTTGGCTTAGCGTGGTTTTTGGGCAGCTGGCTGTTGGGAGCTGTTTATGATTATTCATTGAATACCTTCATCATTGTTTCTGTTGCGGCACAGCTTATTGCTGTACCCTGTTATCTTTTAAGTGAGCGTAGCTTTGCTGATGAAAACGGCAGGTGATTTGCTTCAAAAGTTACACTCCCTTATGTATTCGTGTATACATAAAAAAATTTTGAAAAAAGGCTTGCGTTCTTCAAAAAGTGTGTTATAATAGCGTACATAAGTAAATAACGAGTGGATGATGTATATGGGAGAAGGCACTGCCTACCGAAGGAGCAAAACTCTCAGGTGCTTAATTTTAAGCAGGAACCGTATGCTGACACAACTCTGGAGAGTCCCTTAAATGGGCGCCGAAGGTGCAAAGATGTATTCTGAAATTCAGAAACGTCCTTATCTCTCAGGCCAGTGGACAGAGCAAAGCTTATGTGATGGCGCTATTGCCTATCATATGTCATTGACTTTTACCGGAGTATTTTTTGTATACTCCGGTTTTTTATTTGCTTATAAGTAATTAATGGGAATTTAAAGGGAGATGTTTGAATCATGTTGGAAATTTTGAATGAAATTGATGCGTTTGTCTGGGGTCCGCCGCTTCTGGTACTTTTGGTTGGTACCGGTATTCTGCTGACCTTCCGTCTGAAGCTGCTGCAGGTTTTCAAGCTGCCACAGGCTTTGGGCCTGATCTTCAGTGCCAAGAACGATGGCAGTGGTGACGTAAACAGCTTTAAAGCATTGTGTACTGCACTGGCTGCAACTGTTGGTACCGGTAACATCGTTGGTGTTGCAACTGCAATTAAAGCAGGTGGCCCGGGCGCTTTGTTCTGGATGTGGATGGCAGCCTTCTTCGGTATGGCAACCAAATATTCCGAATGTCTGCTGGCTGTAAAATATCGTACTGTCGATGCTAACGGCAATATTTCCGGTGGTCCGATGTACTACATTGAAAATGGTCTTGGCAAAAAATACAAACCGCTGGCTGTTATGTTTGCTGTATTCGGTGTTCTGTGCGCATACTTTGGTATCGGTACCTTTGCTCAGGTAAACTCCATTGTTGAAATTACCCAGATTTCTGCAGGTATTCCTGTTGTTTACACCGGTATTGCTCTGACTGTTGTTGTTGCCGCTGTAACCATCGGCGGTCTGAAATCCATCGCAACTGTTGCTGCAAAGGTAGTTCCGGCTATGGCTCTGCTGTACTTCCTGACTACTGTCGGTATCATGATTGTTTTTGCAGACCAGGTTCCTGCTGCAATCGCAACTGTACTGAATTCTGCTTTCACTCCGACTGCTGCTCAAGGCGGTTTCCTTGGTGCAACCGTTATGCTGGCAATGCGCAGCGGTATCGCGCGCGGCATTTATTCCAATGAATCCGGTCTGGGCTCTGCTCCTATCGTAGCAGCTGCAGCAAAAACTCATTGGCCTGCTGAACAAGGTCTGGTTTCCATGACCGGTACCTTCATTGATACTATCATCATCTGCACCATGACCGGCCTGTCCATTATCGTCAGCGGTGCCTGGAACGGCGACCTGAACGGTGCTGCACTGACTGAGGCTGCTTTCGCTTCTGCTTTCCCGGCTGTTGCCAAGTATGTCCTGACCGGTGGTCTGGTACTCTTCGCTTTCACCACTATTATCGGCTGGAGCTATTACGGCGAGCGTTGCGCAGAATATCTCTTCGGCGTTAAATGCATCATGCCTTACCGTATCGGTTACATCATTCTGGTAGGTCTGGGCGTATTCCTGAAGCTGGAAATGATTTGGATTATTGCCGATATCGTTAACGGTCTGATGGCTATTCCTAACCTGATTGCTCTGCTGGGCCTGAGTGGCGTGGTTGTGGCAGAAACCAAGCTGTACTTCGAGCATTGGGAAAAGGTTCACAGCCGTCGCAAACAGCTTGCTGAGATTCGTGAAGATCTGGCAACTGAAAATAATTAATTAGTATTTACGAAAGCCATTGCGGAAATATGCAATGGCTTTTTTTCATTAAGTTTTTGTGTCATCTGTATTTTTATGTCTTTAGTGTGTTATAATATACATATCAAGATAATAGGAGAATAAAATGGTTTATGGTTTGTTAGCTTTGCTGGTGGTTCTGCTGGACCAGGCAACAAAGTATTATGTGGTAACACATTTTGCGTTAGGGGAGAGCGTACCGGTGATCAATAATGTATTTCACTGGACGTTTATACTGAATCGTGGTGCCGCCTTCGGCATGCTGGAGGGCAGCCGTTGGCTGTTCGTGTTGATTGCGGTTGCCGTAATCGGCGGTGTCTGGTATATGCGCCGGGAGATTGCCAAAAGCGGCGTAATGGCCTGCTGGGGAACAGCGCTTTTTGCCGGCGGTGCTTTGGGTAACTTGATTGACCGCACTGTACGCGGTGTGGTTATTGACTTTTTTGATTTTCGCATCTGGCCGATATTTAATGTGGCCGATATAGCAATTTGTGTGGGAGTAGGTTTGATTATATGGAGCATATTGAAAACGGAGCTGCTGAGCAGCAACGATTAATTATAACTGAACAGGAGGCCGGACAGCGTGCCGATGTAGGCTTGGCGGCAATGCTGGAGCTTACGCGCTCTAATATGCAGAAGCTGCTGGAGGAGGGCCGTGCGGTGCGTGGCAGCAAGGTGCTGAAATCCAACTACAAACTGCGTATGGGTGACGAAATTGATGTTACTCTGCCTGAGCCGCAGCCTCTGGATGTACAGCCGGAAAATATTCCTCTGGATATTATTTATGAGGATGAGGATGTTGTTGTTGTCAACAAAGCGCGCGGGATGGTAGTTCACCCGGCGGCTGGTAATTTAAACGGAACGCTGGTCAATGCGCTTTTGTATCACTGCAAAAACTTATCCGGTATCAACGGCGTTATCCGCCCGGGTATCGTGCACCGTCTGGATAAGGATACCAGCGGTATTATGATTTGTGCCAAGAATGATGCGGCGCATCTTTCTCTGTCGCAGCAGATACAGGCTAAAACCGCCCAGCGTACCTATCTTGCTGTAGTACGCGGCAACATAAAGACAGACAGCGGCGTGATTGAAACGCTTATCGCCCGTGATAAAAACGACCGTAAGAAAATGGCGGTTGTCAAAGAGGGCGGACGTGATGCTGTTACCGAATACGAGGTGCTGGAGCGCTTTGGCAAATATACTATTGTGCGTTGCCGACTGCGAACAGGCCGCACGCATCAGATTCGCGTACATATGGAGTATCTGGGCTATCCTTTGGTAGGTGACCCGAAATATTCTCCGATGAAAACTCCCTTCAGCATTCAGGGACAGGCTCTGCATTCGCAGACACTGGAATTTACCCACCCGCGTACGGGAAAACGCTTGAGCTTTGAAGCTCCGCTGCCGGAGGATATGCATAAGATTGTTACCCGCCTGCGCTTGGGACAGTTTAATTAGCAGAGTTCTGCCTTAGGGCAGTCTTGATAGCAGGTTAAAAAGCCTGAATAAAAATAAGAGGTGAGCCAAATGAGCAATTTTGTTAAAAAGAATGTTATTATGGATGCAGAGGCTATGCGCCGTGCAATTGTCCGTATTTCTCATGAAATTATCGAAAGAAATAAAGGCGTAGACAATGTTGTTATTGTCGGTATCCGTACCCGCGGTGTACCTATTGCGGAACGTCTGGCAGCAGCAATTAAAGATATAGAGAATGTTGAGCTGCCGGTAGGAATGCTGGATATCACTCTTTATCGTGATGACCTGTCTACTCTTGCATATAATCCGATTGTACACGGTACAGAAATTGACCTGGATCTGAACGGCAAAACCGTAATTCTTGTTGATGATGTGCTGTACACCGGCCGTACTATTCGCGCTGCTCTTGATGCTGTTATGGATATGGGCCGTCCGAAGGCTATTCAGTTGGCAGTACTTATTGACCGCGGACATCGCGAGCTGCCGATTCGTGCGGATTTTGCCGGCAAAAACGTTCCTACCTCCCACAAGGAAGCTATCAATGTATACCTGGCAGAGGAAGACGGCATTGATGAAGTAGCAATCGGTGATATCGAAGAATAATCAACAGTAGCTTGTTAATGGAACAGGAGGAGATTCTATGCAGCAGGCTGAAATATTGCGCAATGAGGCTTTGGGCGCAACTTTGGTAAAAAAATTGAAGCTGCGTGGCTTTGATGCTTATTACTGTGCTGATAAGCAGACAGCGCTCGAGCAGGCATTGGCGCTGATTCCGCAGGATGATGTTGTTTCCTGGGGCGGTTCTGTAACGATTGATGAAATAGGCCTTTTGAGCGCAGTAAAGGAGCGCAATAAGGTTATCGACAGAGCTGCGGCAGCAACTCCGGAAGAAAAAACAGAATTGATGCGTCAGGCACTTTTGTGTGATACGTATTTAATGAGCAGCAATGCCATCAGCAGTGATGGTCAGCTGGTAAATATCGATGGTAACGGCAACCGTTGCGCCGCTTTGATTTACGGACCGAAGCAGGTGCTTGTTGTTGCCGGTCTGAATAAAGTTACAGGCTCCTTGGAGGCTGCCATGGACAGAGCGCGCAATGTAGCTGCGCCGATAAATGCCAAAAGGTTTGCCGGACTGCAGACACCTTGTTATAAAGCCGGCCTTTGCGGTAACTGCCTTTCCGCGGACTGCATCTGTTCACAGATTGTTATTACACGCACCAGTCGTAATAAGGGACGCATTAAAGTTATTTTAGTCGCTGAAAGCTTAGGATTTTGATTTTAGGGGAGTTGTTTAGCGTTGGTGTTAGCAGCTCCCTTTTGCTTAAGAAAGCAGGTGAAGAAATGGCTCGTACTATTATTCTGTTGTTGGATTCCTTCGGTATTGGTTATGCCCATGATGCCGAAGCATATGGCGATAAGGGTGCAGATACCTTAGGACATATTTGCGGATGGATGGCAAAAAATCCGCGTCGCGCAGGTGAAGCGCCGAAGCCGTTATATTTGCCGCATCTGGCTGAGCACGGATTGCAGGCAGCTGCCGAGCTGAGCCGTGGCGAGGCGCTGCCGGCAGGCTTGGGCGCCGAGCACACAATCGGTGCTTATACCTATGCGCAGGAGGTCAGCCGCGGTAAGGATACACTGAGCGGACATTGGGAAATCAGCGGTGTGCCGGTTAAATTTGACTGGGGCTATTTCCCAGATGTGCCGAAATGCTTTCCGCAGGAGCTGGTAGACGCAATCATCAGCCAAGGCAATTTGCCTGGCGTGCTGGGCGAATGTCATGCCAGCGGTACCGAAATCATCAAGGAGATGGGCGAGGAGCATGTAAAAAGCGGCAAGCCGATTATTTATACCTCCGCTGATAGCGTGCTGCAGATAGCAGCGCACGAGGAAGCCTTTGGCCTAGAGCGCTTGTATGATTTGTGCAAGCTGGCTTTTAAGCTGGTGCAGCCGTATAATATTGCCCGGGTAATAGCGCGTCCGTTCGTCGGCACCTGTGCTGCGGATTTTACTCGCACAACTAACCGTCACGATTACGCAGTACCGGCACCGCAGCCGACATTGCTTGATAAAATGGTTGCAGCCGGCGGCAGCGTTTACGCCGTAGGCAAGATTGCCGATATTTTTGCACATCGCGGTATTACAAAACATTATGCGGCAGGCGGCCTGGATAAGCTGATAGATGCAACGAAGCAGGCTGTAGCCGATGCTCCGGATAATACCATTGTCTTTACTAATTTTGTTGACTTTGATTCCTCCTACGGACATCGCCGTGACATTCAGGGCTATGGTGAGGCACTGGAATATTTCGACAGCAGACTGCCGGAAATTACCGCTCTGCTGCATCCGGACGATTTGCTGCTGATGACGGCGGACCACGGCAATGACCCCAGCTGGAGCGGCACGGACCATACGCGCGAAAAAATTCCCGTACTCTTTTCGGGAGCAGGCATTGAATGCAAGCAGCTTAAGCCTATGCAGACCTTTGCCGATATAGGACAGACGATTGCCGATTATATGAAAATAGAACCAACCCTTACCGGAACTAAAGCGGACTTGTTTTGAAAGAGGTGGACAATATGAGCAAACATTACGCAGCACCTGAGGAGATTTTATACCATGTAGGTTTTTCGGCACAGCAGCTGCAGGGCGCAGCTGTTGCCGTGCTTCCCGGTGACCCCGGACGTGTGGAGCCTTTGGCTAAGGCCTTAGGCAGTGATGCAAGCTTTATTGCCAGCCATCGCGAATACACCAGCTGGCTGACTAAAATCAGCGATATTCCGGTACTTGTCTGCTCTACGGGTATGGGCGGTCCTTCCGTAGCAATTTGTCTGGAAGAGCTGGCGCGTATGGGCATCAAAAAGCTCATCCGCTTCGGTACGACGGGAACAATTCAGGAAAAGGTTAATCTCGGTGATATTATTATTGATAAGGCTGCCGTTCGCCTTGACGGCACCTCGCAGCATTATGCGCCGTTGGAATTTCCTGCGGTTGCCAGCTTTGAGGTGACAACCGCACTGGTACTGGCAGCCAAGAATGCCGGTGCGCCCTATCATTTGGGCATTGCGGCCTCCAGCGACACCTTTTGGCCGGGGCAGGAGCGTTACGACAGCTTTACCGGCTATGTACCGCGCCGCTTCCGTGGGACGATGCAGGAATGGCAGGCACTGGGAGTGCTGAATTATGAAATGGAAACATCCGCTTTGTTCGTGACCTCGCAGGCGTTAGGCTTAGAGGCTGGTGCTGTCTGCGGCGTGGTAGTTAAGCGCACGCAGAGCGAAAGCGTAGCACCGCCTGATGTTTATCAGCGTGCCTTCGGCTATATGGTGCAGGTGACACGCGGAGCTGTTGAGCTGCTGTTGGCAGCAAATGCCGATTAATTGGCAGGTGATACTTATGAAAAAATTTAAATGGCTGCTGCAAATCTGCTTTTTAGTAGTATTTGCCTCCTTGTTTACAGCTTTGGTACCGCAGACGGCGCGGGCCGATTTTGCGGAGCGTCCTGTGGGCTTTGTGGTTATCGACCAGGATGGCGGTGTGGATGGTGCTGTTTATAAAGAATGGCGTCAGATGGTCAAGCTGGGCTATCGCTTTCCGGATTATCAAATCATAGATGGCGGCGAGGCGCAGAAGCTGGTGGGCCAGGCTGTGCGTGATGGTGTGAAGCTGGATGCAGCATCTTTAGCCGCTTTGGCGGAAAAAAGCAAAATGGATGTGCTGGTTGTTGCACGCATCTATGAAATGGACGAAACACTTGTGAGCGGTTGGAGCATGCGCTTTGACAACGATACCTATGTACGCGTTGCAGCGTCTGCAGACCTTTTCGTTTATAAAAAGGATGGCAATAAGTTTCTGAAAAAACGTGTGCGTGAAAGCGGACTGCGTGAAATGGGTAATTATGAAAAGCCGGCGGAAACAATAAAATGGCAGCTTTCCAAGCTGGTAAATACTATGGAAAATAAGCCGATTATCGGCAGTTAAACAGAATGAATATGAGAAAAAGAATTAGCTTGTTCACCTTAGATTAAGGCAGCAGGTAGTAAAATAATACTGCAGGCAGTATGATTAAACAGTTGTCTGAAGCGTAAATTGAGGTGAAAATATGCATATATTAGTTACAGGGGGGGCCGGTTATATCGGCTCGCATACAGTTATAGAGCTGCTTAACGCCGGACACAGTGTTGCAGTCGTAGATAATCTTGTTAATTCCAGCAGACAGGCAATGCAGCGTGTAGAAAAAATTACCGGGAAGAAGATACCCTTTTATGAAATGGATATCAGAGACCGTGCCGGACTGAAGAAAATTTTTGCTGAGAACAGCTTCGACTGCTGCATTCATTTTGCCGGGCTGAAGGCAGTAGGCGAATCGGTGCAGAAGCCGTTGGAGTATTATGACAATAATATTACCGGCACCTTGGTTTTGCTGGAGGAAATGCGTAATGCAGGCTGCAAGAACATTATCTTCAGCTCTTCGGCAACGGTTTACGGCAATCCTGCGGTAATGCCGATTACCGAAAGCTGTCCCAAAGGACATTGCACTAATCCCTACGGTAATACAAAGTCGATGCTGGAGGAAATATTGCGTGACCTGCAGGTGGCAGATAATGAGTGGAACGTAGTGCTGTTGCGTTATTTTAACCCTATCGGTGCGCACAGCTCCGGTCTGATCGGGGAAAATCCCAATGGCGTTCCTAATAACCTGATGCCTTATATTACACAGGTTGCTGCCGGAAAATTAAAGGAGCTGCATGTTTTCGGCAATGATTATCCTACTCCGGACGGTACCGGTGTGCGTGATTACATTCACGTCGTGGATTTGGCGAAGGGACATGTGAAAGCTTTGCAGGCAATAGATGACAAATGCGGCGTAGAGGTGTATAATCTTGGTACAGGTATTGGCTATTCAGTGCTGGATTTAGTCAAAGCATTTGAAAAGGCTACTGGAATTAAGATACCTTATGTAATTGACCAACGTCGTGCAGGGGATATTGCCACCTGCTATTCGGACCCGTCGAAGGCGTGGGAAAAGCTTGGCTGGAAGGCAGAGCTGGGTATTGAGGACATGTGCCGCGATTCCTGGAACTGGCAGAAGAACAACCCTAATGGCTTTGAAGCATAAGGCAAAAAGAAAAAAATAGTAGAAAAAGAGGAAAAGTATTTATGTGTGGTATTGTTGGATTTTGTGGAGATAAGCAGGCAGCGCCTATTTTGTTGGATGGCCTGTCTAAGCTGGAATATCGTGGCTATGATTCTGCCGGCCTGGCAGTGCGCGACGGCAGTGCGCAGGTGCAGATTGTTAAGGCTAAGGGCCGTCTGAAGGAGCTTTACGCCAAGACTAACGGCGGTCAAAGTCTCATCGGTACCTGCGGTATCGGTCATACCAGATGGGCAACCCATGGCGAGCCTTCTGAAACTAATGCGCATCCGCATGCCAGTGCAGATGGCAATGTAGTTGCTGTCCACAATGGTATTATCGAAAACTATCAGGAGCTGAAGGAAAAGCTGCTGCATAACGGTTATACCTTCTATTCTCAGACTGATACCGAGGTTGCCGTTAAGCTGATTGACTACTACTATAAAAAATACGAGCATACTCCGACCGATGCTCTGAGCCATGCTATGATCCGTATGCGCGGCTCCTATGCTTTGGCAGTAATGTTCAAGGAATATCCCGGTGAAATTTATGTTGCCCGTAAGGACAGCCCGATGATTATCGGCGTACAGGACGGCGAATGCTATGTTGCCAGTGATGTGCCTGCTATTTTGAAATACACCCGTAAGGTATATTACATCGGCAATCTGGAAATGGCTCGTCTGGCTAACGGCGAGGTTACCTTCTACAATGTTGATGAGGAAGTAATCGAAAAACAGCTTACCGAAATCAAATGGGACGCCGAAGCTGCCGAAAAAGCAGGCTTTGAGCATTTCATGATGAAGGAAATCCACGAGCAGCCCAAGGCAGTACGCGATACTCTGAATTCCGTACTGGTTGACGGCAAGCTGGATATGAGCGCTGTCGGCCTCAGCGACGAGGATATCCAAAAGATTGACCAGATCTGCATCGTTGCCTGCGGCAGTGCTTACCATGTAGGTGTGGCAGCACAGTATGTTATTGAAGATTTGGCACAGATTCCTGTTCGTACCGAGCTGGCTTCCGAGTTCAGATATCGTAAGCCTCTGCTGAGCAAGAACGAGCTGGTTATCATTGTCAGTCAGTCCGGTGAGACCGCCGACAGCCTGGCAGCTCTGCGTCTGGCTAAAGAAAATGGCATCAAAACTCTTGGCATCGTCAACGTAGTAGGCAGCTCTATTGCCCGCGAAGCAGATAATGTTTTCTACACACTGGCAGGTCCGGAAATTGCCGTTGCAACTACTAAGGCTTACAGCACTCAGCTGATTGCTGCTTACTGCCTGGCAATTCAGTTTGCTATTGTTCGCGGTACTATTGATGAAGCTAAATATCTGGAGCTGATTCAGGAAATGGCACAGCTGCCGGATAAAATCCAAAAGATTATTGAAGATAAGGAACGTATCCAATGGTTTGCAGCTAAGCAGGTAAACGCTAAGGATATCTTCTTTATCGGCCGTGGTCTGGATTACGCTGTCAGCCTTGAAGGAAGCCTGAAGATGAAGGAAATTTCCTATATCCACAGTGAGGCTTATGCTGCCGGCGAATTGAAGCACGGTACTATCAGCCTGATTGAGGACGGTACTCTTGTTATCGGTGTGCTGACTCAAAGCGAGCTTTACGAAAAGACTGTCAGCAACATGGTTGAGTGTCGCAGCCGTGGCGCTTATCTGATGGGCCTGACTACCTATGGTAACTATAACATTGAGGATACCGCTGATTTCACAGTGTATATTCCTAAGACTGACGAGCATTTCATGACCAGTCTGGCAGTTATTCCGCTGCAGCTTATGGGTTATTATGTGAGTGTTTCCAAAGGATTAGACGTAGATAAGCCGAGAAACTTGGCTAAGAGCGTAACCGTAGAGTAAGAGCGGGTATAACGCACTATAAAAAAACCACAGCTTACATTTTATGTAGGCTGTGGTAATTTTTTTGTTGTTAATGCTGTGCTGCAGTTTGGTCGCTGACCAGCTTGAAGCCTGCTGCCGTCAGCTTGTCTTCAATTTCTTTGATTTGTGCGGCATCACGTGTTTCCAGCTCCAGTTTGAGGAAACAGCCGGTGATGGCCATGTTGGCATCGCTGCGGTTGTGGTGTACGCCGACAACGTTGGCACCGCATTGACTGATAATCTCGCTGACCTTGAGCAGCTGGCCCGGACGGTCCTCCAGCATGATAACAAGGTTGACTCTGCGGCCACTGGTAACCTGACCGCGGGTGATAACACGCGAAAGAATATTAACGTCGATGTTACCGCCGGATACAACGCAGACGGTTTTCTTGCCCTTGATCGGCAGCTTGTCGAACAAGGCTGCTGCTACCGGAGTTGCGCCTGCACCTTCGGCAATCAGCTTCTGCTTTTCAATTAATGTTAAAATAGCGGTTGCGATTTCGTCCTCGCTGACGGTAACGATATCGTCAACATATTTGCTGATGAGCTCGTAGGTGTTTTCACCCGGAGTTTTTACAGCAATGCCGTCGGCAAAGGTGCTGACGTGCTCCAATGTTTCGTATTTATGGTCATGGAAGGCGTTGTACATGCTGGCTGCGCCTGCTGCCTGCACGCCGTAAACCTTAACCTCCGGACGCAGGCTTTTGATAGCGAAGGCTACGCCGCTGATAAGGCCGCCACCGCCAATTGGTACGATTACTGCTTCTACATCCGGCAGCTGGTCCAAAATTTCCAGGCCGATGCTGCCCTGGCCGGCAATAACAAGTTCATCATCGTACGGATGGATAAAGGTCATGCCTGTTTCTTCCTGCAGCTGTACGGCGCGGTCATGTGCTTCGTCGTAGGCACCGGGAACAAGCTCCACCTGTGCGCCGAGGCGCTTGGTGTTTTCTACCTTCATAATCGGTGCGCCGTCCGGCATGCAGATGACGCTTTTGATGCCCATGCTGGTCGCAGCAAGTGCTACGCCCTGCGCGTGGTTGCCGGCGCTACAGGCGATTACGCCTTTGCTTGCTTCCTCAGGTGTAAGCTGGCTGATTTTGTAGTAGGCACCGCGTACCTTGAAGCTGCCTGTTACCTGCAGGTTTTCTGTTTTCAGATACAAGTTGTTGCCTTCGCTTAAATGCGGAGCAGCTATTAAATCTGTTTTACGTGCTACGCTTTTAAGGATGAAGGCTGCATGATAAATTTTGTCTAATGAGAGCATTTGGTTACCTTCTTTTCTTTCCCTTAATAAAAATACTAAAATAGACTGTGCAAAAGCTACAATCTATTTTAGTATAAGCACTTTTAGTTTTTGCGTCAAGGGTTAACTTTCTAAGTGCGTGTTTGCCAGCATCAGCTCCAGCTTGAAGCTTTGGTTGTCAAAGCTTACATTATTGCTGCCTGCGTATTTTTCGCAAATCATCCTGATGTTTTCCAGTCCGGTGCCAGGTTCCTTGTAGTCGCGCTTGGCGGAATAAAACTGGTCATTATAACGCACGATGTTACCGCTGAAGGAATTAACAACTTCTATCAACAGTGTAGAGGCTCTTTCTTTGATTTTGACATTAACATAGCAATTGCTGTGCTGTGTCTTACAGTCTTCGGTAACTGCGGTAAAAGCGTTTTCCAAAGCATTGCCTAAAATAATGGCCAGATCAATATCGTTGATTTTGATTTTGCTGAAGCTGATATCTAAAGCAAAGGGGATGCCTTTTTCCTGTGCCTGCATTTGCCAGTAGCCTATAAGGCCGTCGATGGTTTCGTTGCCATAAAGCTTTATTGTTTGCAGCTTTTCTGTATATTTAAGGATAGCACGCAGATGCTGACCAAGCTTATCAAACTGTTTTTCTTCATAAAGCTGGTTGAGCATAACCGCGAGATGCTTTTGGTCATGGCGCAGGCGGCGTGATTTCTGCCAGGTTTCGATAACAAAATCGTAGTAAGGCTTTTCGTTACGACGCAGTTCTTCCAGTGAGCTGAGCTTGACGGACATCACCTTGTTATCATTTTTTTCCTTCAGCAGATCCATCATCATGCAAACAAAGAAGAAGAGCGGCATGATGCACAGAAAGCGGGCAAAGAAAAGATTCCAGGTGCGTGGTTCGGAAAAATTGCGGATGAGTACCAGGGCAACGAAGTTAAAAGCTAAAATATAGTTGGAATAGTTGATAATCTTATTGTATTTAGTGCTGCGAAAGAGTTGCTTAAATTTTTTTACAGTAAAGTAGAACCAGGAAAAATAAGCTGATTGTGCCAGCAGGAGTACGAAGGTGGCGGTAGCATAGTAGTAGCCGGGAGTGGGCGAGAAGCGTTCGGCGAGCATAGCCAGTGTCTGCAGCACAATTTCAAAATTGCCAGAGAGCAGGATGCAAAAAAGCTGTTTGCTTTTATTACCTTTTACTATGGCCAAGTAGTAGAATATGTAGAGCAGGTAAACTCCATATAATGACGGCAGCTTATCGAAATTGTGTCCGGTAAAGATGAAAATTCCCCATTCTATGAGAATAATAGCAAAAAAGCCGCATATTGCTGTTTTTTTGGATAAGCGCAGGTCTTCCAAAAAGGGATAGTAGCATAGATAAGAGCTGGGAGCAACGCGCAGGATAATATAGATAAGGATAATCAAATCTTGAATCTGCATATAACATCATTCCTTAAAAATAATATAGAAAAAGCTTCTTTAAGATAATTATAGCAAATGTAAACTAAAATTAAAGTAAATTTTTTCTAGCTGCAGAGATAAAATGGCGTGTTGAAATGCGAGGCTTTTCTGTTGTATAATAAAATGAATATAAATTTTCAAAGGAGTGCATACAATGCAGTGGATAGAAGTTAATGTAGCGGTAACGCATGAAGCAGTTGAGGCTGTAGCGGATATGCTGACGAGCATCGGTTCTAAAGGAGTTGCGATTGAGGACCCGCAGCTGATTAATGATTTGCGCAACAGCGGTACCTGGGAGCTGTGCGATATCCCGGAGCAGGAGAATACCGAGGTTGTTACCGTCAGCGCTTATTATGCTGATGATGAGAAGCTGGAAAAACGCCTGGCGGAGATTGACGAGCAGCTGGCGCTGATTGAGGAGCGCATCGGCAAGTACCGTTTCGGCAATACCCGTTTCCGCAAGGTGAGCGAGCAGGATTGGGCTAACGAATGGAAGCAGTATTTCCATGTTACTCATGTGGGCAAGAGCCTTGTTATTAAGCCGAGCTGGGAGGAGTATGCTCCTAAGGAAGGCGAGCATGTTATTGAAATCGATCCGGGTATGGCGTTCGGCACTGGTACGCACCACACTACCAATATGATGATGGAGCGTCTGGAGAAGGTTATTACGCCTGATTCTACTGTGTTTGACGTTGGCACCGGCAGCGGTATTCTGGCGATTGCTGCAGCGATGCTGGGCGCTAAGTCTGTTAAGGCTGTTGATATTGACGCTGTGGCAGTGCGCGTGGCAAAGGAGAATGTGGCGGATAACGGCTTGAGCGACCAGATTGAGGTGCGCGAGGGCGATTTGCTGCATGGCACTGAGGGCAAGGCTGATGTTATTATCGCTAATATTATTGCTGATATTGTTATTATGCTGCTGCAGGATATTCCGCAGAAGCTGAATGACGACGGTGTGCTGCTGGCGAGCGGTATTATTGAGGAGCGTATGCCTGATGTGGAGGCTGCGGCGCAGGCGCAGGGCCTTTATGTTGACGCGGTTGACCATCGCGGCGGCTGGGTTGTTATGCAGATGAAGAAGAAGTAAGAAGTTTTATGTCGTGTGCGATAGAAGAGAGCCTCTCCTAGGGGAGAGGTGCCGAGCTTGTCGAGGC
>ENA-OOZR01000794-OOZR01000794.1-human-gut-metagenome-genome-assembly--contig:-NODE-794-length-22718-cov-2.026607_pt1 | contig 22718 bp, 19 predicted proteins | sample MGYA00241045_ERZ501406 | MGnify/ENA primary metagenome ERZ501406 (study PRJEB25962, sample SAMEA2042920) | human gut metagenome | biome: human gut; feature: human-associated habitat; material: faeces...
TCCCAAAGGATGTCCTTGGCCACGGACAATGATATGGCTAAAGCACCGAATTCCACCAGTATCTGGCTCGGCCCCCCCTTACGGTGAGGGATGAAGCTCGGACTGTCCGGACGGATGAGGTTCAGAAGTTGGTGGCGGTAGTAGTCCGCCACTTTTATCCCGTTTAAAGTGAGTTCCGGCTTTTCCCGGAGCAGGGGAGCGGCTACGAACAGCGTGCGGCAGAATCCTTCCAGTTTGGCCGTGGGCACTTGTCCTTCATTATTAGGATAAGTCTTGTCGAGCTGTTTGGGGAAATACATCGGGTCGTCCAATGTGCGGATGTAAGTGAAGGCCCCGCTTAACAAGTATTCGGCTGCGTCAATCCAGCTTTGACGCGTCATGCCGGTGTAAGGACTGAGTTTGTAGTCGGGACTGGGGATGGTAAATGTCTGTTGGATGGTATGCGTCGGAGTGGCGACTTGTCCCATGGCGTTGAGCGGCCCTGCTAATGCGGCGGCCAGAATCACGGTTTTTAAATATTGCTTTTTCATTCAGGTTTTGTTTGATTGGTTTTTCTTTCCGGTCAAAGGTACAAAAAACTTTGCTTTCGATTCCCATGAAGATTGAAAATGTTTCTTGAAAAGATAAAATATGTTATATAACATGTTTTTTAGAGCAAGAAATTTGCAGAATCGCCAAAAGGTTGTACCTTTGTACTGTGTTTTTCATAGTATTAGATTTAAGGTTAACAAAGGTTGGGCTCAGCGGAGCCCTTTTTTTATGTCCTTCCGGGAGGAAGATATGGAGGATGCCGTGAAAAAATAAAAGGAAATGCCCTCTTTTTGCGATAGTTTTTTATAACTTTGTCCCCGTCATGATTAAAACACAAATGGAAATGTATTTGCATGAAGAATTAGAAACTTTGACGCGGACGGAAATCGAGGCGTTGCAATTCGAGCGTTTGCTCCGTACGGTCCGTCGTTGTATGAAATCTCCTTTTTATCAGAAACGGTTTGCCGAGGCTCATTTGTCTCCTGAAGACATACGTTCGTTGGACGACTTGCGTAAGATTCCTTTTACTACGAAACAGGATTTGCGCGACAATTACCCGTTCGGGCTTGCCGCGGTGCCGATGAGCGAAGTGGTGCGCCTGCATTCCTCCAGTGGCACGACGGGCACCCCTACGGTCATCCTGCACACGCAGAAGGATTTGGACGAGTGGGCCAATGCCGTGGCGCGTTGCTTGTACATGGTCGGCCTGAGGCGGGGCGATGTCTTTCAGAACTCGTCGGGGTACGGCATGTTTACGGGCGGACTGGGCTTCCAATACGGAGCCGAACGTCTCGGCATGCTGACGGTGCCGGCGGCTGCGGGCAACACCAAGCGGCAGATTAAGTTCATTACGGATTTCGGCACGACGGCCTTGCATGCCATCCCCAGTTACGCCAGCCGTATCCATGAGGTGATGGAGGAAATGGGGATAGACCCTGTGCGCGACACGAAGCTCCGTACTTTGGTCATCGGGGCGGAACCGCATTCGGAGGAACAAAGGCGCAAAATCGAGAAGATGTTGGGCGTGAAAGCTTATAACTCATTCGGCATGTCCGAGATGTGTGGGCCGGGGGTGGCCTTCGAGTGTACGGAACAGAACGGGATGCACATTTGGGAAGATTATTATATCGTGGAGATTGTGGATCCGCAGACGTTGGAACCCGTGCCCGACGGCGAGGTGGGCGAACTGGTGCTGACCACCATCAACCGCGAAGCTATGCCGTTGTTGCGCTACCGTACCCGCGATTTGACCCGTATTTTACCGGGCGACTGTCCGTGCGGACGTCACCATAAGCGGCTCGACCGCATGAAGGGACGGAGCGACGACATGATGATTCTGAAAGGGGTCAACATATTCCCTATTCAAATTGAAACGGTATTGATGCAGTTTGAAGAACTCGGGACGGACTATTTGATAACCCTGACCAACGAAGAGGCCAACGACTTGATGACGGTGGAAGTGGAGTTGAAGGAATTCAGCGACGACTATCCGCGCTTGCAGGCGCTGACCCGTGAAATCACACGCCAACTGAAAGATGAAATCCTTCTGACGCCCGTGGTGAGACTGGTACCCAAGGGGACTTTGCCCAAACAAGACGGCAAGGCCGTAAGGGTAAGGGATTTACGTAGAACGTTGATATAAAAATGAAAAATATGACAGTACATCAAATATCTATTTTTGTAGAGAACAAGTCGGGTACATTGTTGCGCGTGTTGGACTTGTTCAAAGAAGCCGGTGTCCAGTTGATTGCTTCCACCATATCCGACACCGTGGAATATGGCATCTACCGTATTATCTGTTCCGAACCCACGCGGGCATGCGAAGTGTTGCGGGCGGCAGGCATTTCGGCCAGCATGTCGGAAGTGTTTGCCATCACGTTGGACAACCGTCCCGGGCGTGCGGCCGATGCCGTACGTGTGATTACGGGTGAGGGGATAGGCATATCCTATCTTTATTCTTTCCTCTTGGGCGGAAAGGGTATCTTGGTTTTCCGCACGGATGATGCCGCACGGACGGAAGAAGTTATCCGCGTGCACCAACTCGGCGTATTGGACGATGAGGCTTTGATGGCGCTTGTCTGAAAGATAGAAGGAAGGGAAACTACGTTTGGTCAGCCGTTCCAATAGTTCCGTGCAATGCGGTACATGCGTTGCCGGTGGGGGACGGTCTGCATGTCCTCGTCTATGATGCAAAGGTCGGGCAAGGCGTATGTGTCTTCCGCCTCGTCGGTACGTGACGTATCGGTGAGGCGGAAGATATGGTTTCGGGCATCCACGATTTTGATGCCCTCCTGGCAGTATATGGGGTCTGTGACCCGTTTGATTTCATTTGCTACGAAGCGGTAAAGTGCCTCTACGAATTCGTTGATTTCTTCTTGCATGGTCGTTATGGAATTATGCGTGTATGTGTTTTTTTCAGGATGTTTTCTTTCACAGTACAAAAGTAGTGTTTTCCGTGGAATTCATCAGCGGAAAGACTGCCAAAATGGCAGAAAAACATTTTCTCAGTGAAGTATTCAATCGAATGACAGTAGCAGAAAAGAGTGTATAAATGCAAACAAATGTATATTTGTATAAATAAAGAGGAGAAAACAGGGTAAAATGAAGATTTAATCTCAGCCGAACGAAAAATGGTTTGCAGCCAAATGATTTATTTTTCTCCGCATAAAAAAACGAGAAGTTCCTCATGTTACTCGGAAAATCGGCTTTTCTTAGAAAAATACGTACAGGAAAAAGCAGTTTTTTCGTTTTTTAGAACCACTTTCGTGTACAAGATTTGACGAACGCAATGATAAGAGAAAGGTCGAAAAGATAACGAAGAAAGGTTTGTCATAGGCAGGTAGGGCACGGCAGGCTTTCATTGTGTCAGCAAAAGGATGGGAGCGTCTTGCACTTTGTTTTTGGGTGGTCTTCTGTGAATGGATTATTTTCTATCTCTGTCGGATACGGTTTGAAATGAGCGATTCTCGTGAGGATTCGGACTGCCATTTTGGCATGTTTTATTTCTCCTGCCGGACCTAAAACTTTCTGTTGTAACGTGGGTTTTTCGGATGTCTTTTGTCGTATCAGTGTTCTTAAAATCTCTACTTTTGTTCTATAAGGTGGTTTTGAATTTGGCCGGTCTTGTTGAAAGGAAAAATATTCATAAATTCGTGCCCTGTTATGAGGAAAGTAAATGTAAAAGAAGTGAATACGGAACGCGAAATGGATGATTTCGTGGGACTTACGGAAAGATTGTATGCCGGAAGTCCTTATTATGTTCCTGATATGGAGACGGATATCCGTGAGACGTTCGCCCCCCGTAAAAATGCCGGGTTGGACTTTTCGGACATCCAGCCTTTCATCGCTTACGACGAGCACGGAAATGCGGTGGGGCGTATCGTCGGCATTATCAACCATCGTGCGAATAAGAAATGGCACACGAAGAACGTCCGTTTCGGTTTCGTCGAGTTCATTGACGACAAGGACGTGTCTGCGGCTTTGTTGAAGGCCGTGGAGCGTTGGGGGCGCGAGCGAGGGATGGATTGCATTCAAGGTCCTATGGGGATTTTTGATTTCGACAAGGAAGGTATGCTCGTGGAGGACTTTGACCGGATAGGGTCAATGGTAACGATATATAATCCCCCTTACTATCCGGAACATTTGGAGGCATTAGGGTACGAGAAGGAGGTGGATTGGGTACAGGTGAGTATTGAGGTGCCGAAGGATGTGCCTGACAAATATGCCAGGGTTGCGGAACTTTCCAAGGAAATGTTTGGACTGCGAAGCAGGAAATTGACGAGGGCCGATATTTCTCGTCGGGGATATGGCAGGAAGGTGTTTGACTTGCTGAATGTGTCCTACTCTCCGCTTTTCGGATATACGGAGTTATCGGACAGGCAGATAGATACCTATCTTAAACGTTATTTGCCCTTGTTGGATTTACGGATGCTGTCGGTGGTGGAGAATGAAAAAGGTGAATTGGTGGGCGTGGCCATTACGATGCCCAGCCTGTCGCAGGCCTTGCGTAAGTCGAAAGGGCGCCTGTGGCCGTTGGGGTGGTTTTATTTGCTTCGTGCGTTGAAATGGAGAAGGGAAGAGAAAGCCGAGATGTTTCTGGTGGCCGTTCGTCCGGATTACCAAGGTTTGGGAGTCAATGCCTTATTCTTCAACGACCTGATTCCCGTGTATAACCGGTTGGGGTTCCGATATGCTGAGACCGGGCCGCAGTTGGAAGACAACGTGAAGGAGCTGAGCCAATGGAAGCCCTTGCATCCCACTTTCACCAAGCGTAGGAGATGTTACAAAAAGATTTTATAGAAACAGGATTATGGAAAATAGAGTTGTAATAACGGGAATGGGGATATGGTCGTGCCTCGGGAAGACATTGGACGAGGTACGCGATGCGCTCTATGCCGGGAAAAGCGGTATCGTATTCAGCCGGGAGCGCAAGGATGCGGGTTTTCGTTCCGCTTTGTGTGCTGCCGTAGGACAGCCTGACTTGAAACCCTTTGTGTCACGGAATCTGCGTCAGTTCATGCCGGAGGAAGCCCAGTATGCCTATATGGCTACGCGTGCGGCCCTTGAGCATGCCCGTTTGGAGCAAGATTATATCGACCGGCACGAAGTCGGGGTCATTTATGGAAACGACTCCGTGGCCGAAGCGACCATGCGTGCGCTTGACAAGTTCCGTGAGTTTAAAGACACAGCGGCTTGCGGTAGTGGAGCCATCTTCCAGTCGATGAACTCCACCGTGACAATGAATTTGGCCTGCTTGTTCCATTTGCGCGGCATCAACCTGACGGCCTCGGCTGCATGTGCTTCGGGTTCCCATGCTGTGGGGTTGGCTTACCTTTTGGTCCGTAACGGGATGCAGGATTGTGTCGTGTGTGGCGGTGCGCAAGAGGCAAACCTCTACGGTGTGGCATCTTTCGACGGGATTCAGTCGTTCTCCGTGCGTGAGGATGAGCCGGAGAAGGCCAGCCGTCCGTTCGACCGCGACCGCGACGGACTGGTACCCGGAGGAGGCGCGGCCACGGTGGTGGTCGAGGGTTACGAACATGCTTTGAAGCGCGGTGCCCCCATCTTGTGTGAGATTGTGGGATGGGGCTTTTCTGGAAACGGCGACCACATCTCCACGCCCAACGTGGCAGGGCCGGCGCGGTCGTTGGAGCTTTGTCTGCAACATGCCGGTGTGACACCGTCGCAAATCGGCTACATCAACGCCCATGCCACATCCACCCGCATCGGCGACAGCCGCGAGGCGCAGGCGATAGCACAGGTGTTCGGGGACTACAAGGTTCCAGTCACTTCTACCAAGAGTCAGACCGGGCACGAAATGTGGATGGCCGGTGCAAGCGAGTTGATTTATTCGACGCTGATGATGAAAAACGGCTTCATTGCCGGCAACATCAACTTCGAGCATCCCGATGAAGATACGGCCTGCCTGAACATCATACCGCAGACACGGGAGGCGCATTTTGACATGTTCCTTTCCAATTCTTTCGGTTTCGGTGGGACGAACTCCACCCTTATTGTAAAAAACATATAATAAACACGATAAAAACAAACAGTTATGACACGTGAAGACATCGTAGAGAAAGTAAATGCCTTATTGGCAGAAGAGTTTGAAGTAGACGCAGAAGAGTTTGTCCCCGACGCGAATGTAAGGGACACGCTTTCCTTGGACAGCCTCAGCCTGGTGGACCTTGTCGCCATCATCCAACAGACTTATAAGGTAAAAATTCCCGTGGCGGACTTGCGGGAAATCAAGACGTTCGACAACCTTTACGATTACATCGAATCGCACGCGAAGCAGGAATGACAAATTATGACATTAAAAGCCTGATTCCCCAACGTGAACCGATTTTGCTCGTAGACGCATTGGTCGGTGTGGAGGGCGATATGGCCCGGACGCAGCTCACGGTGCGCCGCGACAATAGTTTTGTGGGTGACGACGGCCTGTTGGCTGAGCCGGGGCTTATCGAGCATATCGCCCAGTCGGCTTCCGCCTTTGCCGGTTACAAGGCCATGGAGGCAGGCGCTTCGGAATCGCCGGTAGGTTATATCGGCGAAGTGAAGAAGTTTCGTTGTTTTCGTTGCCCCCGGGTGGGAGAAGAACTACAGACCACGGTGACCTTCGGGCCGGAAGTGGGTGGCGTGTCCTTATTGACGGGTGAGACCTGCGTAGGGGAAGAAACGCTGGCTTGTACGCAAATGAAGATATATGTGGCTGAAGGAGCATTATTATAAGGTGTTGACCCGGCGCGTTTCGGACGGCTGTACGGTGTTCCGTATTGTGCTCCTGCCGGATTGCGAAGTTTATCGCGGACATTTTCCGGGACATCCGGTGTGTCCCGGGGCATTCAATATCCAAATGGTGAAGGAGTGTGCGATGGAAGTATCAGGCAAGGCATTGCACATCCGCACGATTAAGCTATGCCGTTTGACGGCTGTGGTTTCACCCTGCACTTGTACGGAACTGGACGTGGCGGTGAGGCTCTCTTCTGTGGAAGACGGGTTGGAGGTCAGGGCACGGGTAGCCGATGGGGGACAGGTGTATATGGAATATAAGGGATTGATGACGGTCGTTTGAATGGGCAATGAAGTACGATGTGGTGGTCATAGGTAGTGGATTGGGAGGATTGGAGTGTGCATATATCCTTTCGCGTGCCGGTTTGAGGGTGCTCGTCCTCGAACAAGGCCGGCAGCCCGGCGGGTGCCTCCAGTCTTACCGGAGACGGGGATTGGCTTACGATACAGGTTTCCATTATGTGGGAGGACTGGACGAAGGACAGCCGCTGCATACCGTTTTCACTTACTTGGGATTGATGCAACTGCCTTGGCAACGCCTTGACCATGAGTTTGACAAGGTGACGATAGGGCAGCGTACCTTTGCATTTGCGCAAGGGTATGAAGATTTTACCGCTACGTTGGCTGCTGAATTTCCTTCCGAACGTCCGGCTTTGGGACGATATGCTGCCTTATTGAGGCGTACGTCGGAACAGGAACTGGATTTGCTGAATCCACGTGCCGGAAAGACCGTATGGCCTTCACGTCTCGTTGAAACGAGTGCTTGGCAATATTTGAATGAGACTTTCCGCAATCCGTTGCTGGTGGACGTGCTTAGCGGGACTTCCTTGAAGATGGAGCTTCGGCGCGATTCGCTTCCGCTTTTCACTTTCCTTCATGGCCAAAGCAGTTTTATTGAAAGCAGTTGGCGGTTGAAGGGTGACGGAGCATTGATAACAGACCGCTTGGTGAGGGGAATCGGGCAGCAAGGTGGCCGGGTGGTTTGCGGGGCTGAGGTGGTCGAATTGGTAGAAAAGTGCGGAAGGTTGTCTGCGGCGGTCTGCCGGGACGGTGAAGTGTACGAAGGAGCGGTTTTTATCAGTGACGTACATCCGGGGCAGACATGCAAGTTGGTAAAGCAGAGCGAGAGGATGAAGAATGCTTACCGTCATCGTATGGCCGGGTTGCCGAACACATTCGGCATGTTCACCGTGTCGCTCCGGATGAAACCTCGGGCATTGGAGTATTTCAATTATAACCGGTATGTTTATGCACATCCTGGTGTTTGGACTTTCTACGAAGAAGAGGAGCCGGTGTCCGGAGTGATGGTGGCTTGTCGTGTTCCCGAAGACGGGAGCCGTTTTGCTTCCCAAGTGGATTTGTTGACTCCTATGCCATGGGAGAGATGTATGCCTTGGAGTAATACGAAAGTCGGAGGGCGTGGCGAGGATTATGAGGCCATGAAAAGGCGTGTGGCTGACGAGTGTATCCGGTTGGCGGAACGGGTGGTGCCCGGGCTACGTGGTTGGGTGGCTGAATGCTATGCCAGTACCCCACTTACTTACCGTGACTATACCGGTGCCCCGGAGGGGACGGCCTACGGTTTACGCAAGGATTACAGGAATCCGTTGGTGTCCTTGCTGTCCGTCCGCACACCAGTGCCGAACCTGTTCCTCACCGGACAAAACCTGATGTTGCACGGGGTGTACGGCGTGACGATGACCGCGCTGTTCACTTGTGCGGAAGTTTTGGGACGTGAGCAGATATGGAATATCCTAATGAATAAGAAAGGAGTGGAAATATGAAATATGCTTTAGTGACAGGGGGCAGCCGCGGAATAGGGCGGGCTGTCTGTGTGAGACTGGCCCGTATGGGCTACCACGTGTTGGTCAACTGTGTGAACCGGACCGATGAGGCAGAGCACACGTTGGAGTTGGTACGTCAAGAAGGGCAGGACGGTGAAGTCCTGAAATTCGATGTAGGAAACCGTGTGCAGGTCTCTGCCGTGCTTGAGGCTTGGATGGAGAAGCATCCGGAAGAATACATAGAAGTGCTGGTGAACAATGCGGGTGTGCGTCGCGACAACCTGATGGTGTTCATGCCTGGGGAAGATTGGGATAGCGTGTTGGGTACCGGCTTGGGCGGATTTTACAATGTGACGCAACCTTTGCTGCAACCTATGTTGGTACATAAGTTCGGGCGTATCGTCAACATGGCGAGCGTGAGCGGATTGAGAGGTATGCCGGGGCAGGCGAACTATTCTGCGGCAAAGGGAGGAATCATTGCGGCTACAAAGGCTTTGGCTCAGGAGGTGGCGCGGAAAAACGTGACGGTGAATGCCGTAGCACCAGGTTTTATCCGGACGGACATGGTGGAGGGGCTGGATGAGGCCGCTCTAAAGAAAACCATTCCGGTGGGCCGTTTCGGGATGCCGGAAGAAGTGGCGGGCCTTGTCGGTTTTCTGGTTTCCCGGGATGCCGGTTATATTACCGGCGAAGTGATAGCCGTTAACGGAGGTCTTTATACGTAATAGGTTTCTATATTTCTTATGCTGATGGACGGACTTGAAGATGTTTGCCGCGTAAGGGTGAAGTTCAATGAGATTGATTCGATGCGGAGGGTCTGGCATGGGGCTTACGTCACTTACTTTGAGGATGGACGGGAGTCTTTCGGCCGGCATTATCCGGGCATAGGGTATGCCGACATGCAGCGGTCCGGTATCTACGCTCCGATTTACGACCTGCACCTGAGGTTCTATGCTCCATTGGTGCTGGACGATGTGGCGGTGGTGCATACACGTTATGTATACCGTCCCGGTGCACGGTTGGATTTCGAATATAAAGTTTACCGTGAGGCGGATGGAATCTTGTGTGCGGAAGGAAGTACGGTGCAGTTGTTCATCGATACGGAAGGTATGCTTATGGTGGACTCGCCCGATTACTATAAGGAGTGGCAGGCGAGATATAGGGAACAGAACGATAATCATCCCTAAGACGAAGAACTGACAGGTATGAGAAAACGATTGAACAATTTGTTTTTCGGAATAGGCATGATAGCCGTCGTCGTAATGTTTTTCTCTTTCGACGTAAGCCTTACCGAATTGTGGGAATACATTACGAAGGCCGGTTATTGGCTGGCGGCCATATTGGGGCTGTGGTGTGTGCTTTATCTCATGAACGCATGGGCGTGGAGGGTTATTATCCAGGGAGGAGGGCCTTGTATGGTGGGCTTCATGCAGTTGTTGAAATTGACGGTTTCCGGTTTTGCGTTGAACTATGCCACTCCGGTAGGACTGCTGGGCGGAGAGGCTTACCGTATTATGGAGCTTTCAAAATACATCGGTGTGCAACGGGCTACTTCCACCGTGATACTTTTTGCCATGATGCACATTTTTGCCCATTTCTGGTTTTGGGTGACGGGTGTCGTGGTCTATTGTGTCATGGCTTTGATGGGGGATGTGCCGATAAATAGCGGAATGGGGATTGTATTGGGATTCATTGCTGCTTTCTGTTGGGGAGGTATCTATCTTTTCATTAAAGGATACAAAAACGGAATGACGGTTAAATTGGTTCGTTTGTTGAGTAAGATACCCGGTTTACGTGGTTGGGGAGGACGTTTTATGGAGCGCCATTTGGAGGATTTGCAAAAGATAGACCGGCAAATCGCTGAATTACAGAATCAGAACAAGCGTTCTTTCTTTGGAAGTTTCGCTTTGGAATATATCGGGCGCTTCTGCCAGAGTTTTGAGATTTTTTTCATGTTGGTCTTGTTTGGTATAGACGGCGGAGGAGGAGTGAGCGGATATACGTTGACGTTTTTCCATTCCTTTCTGATTTTAGCTTTTACTTCGCTCTTCGCCAATATACTGGGATTCCTTCCGTTGCAGTTGGGAGGGCGCGAGGGGGGCTTTGCCCTGTCTGTGGCTCAAATGGGAATGGGGGGAGGCATCGGTATGTTTGTAAGTATTATCAGTCGGGTGCGGGAATTGTTCTGGGCCTCTGTCGGGCTGTTGTTGATGAAGGTGGGTACCGGAGTGTCCGTGCCGGACGGGAATGAGGAGCATACCGGATGACGGGACAGGTATAGTCGGGCAAAGAGATAAGGTTTAAGATAAGGTATTAGGTTTATGGGAAAAAGAATTATTTTCATGTGGCTGTGCCTGACGTTTGGGGTGGGTATGGCTTGCGGTCAGCATACGATAGTAAAAGGCATTGTTACCGATTCGGTTACAGGAGAGGCCCTGCCTTCTGTCACGATTGTGTTTAAAGGGACGAATATCGGTACTACGACCGATATCGACGGGCACTTTTCTCTTTCCACCCGTACGCCGGGAAAAGTGCTGGAAGTCGTTTATATGGGATACGACACCCAACACCTGAAGGTGTTACCGGGAAGAACCAATAATTTAAAGATCCGAATGCGGGAAAGTGAGATAGCCTTGCACGAAGTGACGGTAAAGCCGAAAAGGGAGAAGTATAGGAGGAAAGAAAACCCGGCTGTGGCTTTCGTAAGGCAGGTTATTGCTCGAAGAGACGACAACGACCCACGCAACCGCGATTACTTCCGTTACGATCAGTATGAAAAGATTGTGATAGCGAAAAACGATTATAAGCCGAAACCGAAGAAGGACGGAAAAACAGGAAAGTTCGATTTCCTGTCAGAATTTGTAGATACGTTGGATGTCGGTACGACGATTCTTCCGATTTCGGTAAAGGAAAAAGCACAGACCGTGTATTACCGTCGCGACCCGAGGTCGGAGAAGACAGTGGTGAAAGGAAACAAATCGTCCGGAGTGGATGAGGTCTTTTCGCGTGACGGGGTACAGCAGTTTCTGAATGAAGTCTTTCGTGAAGTCGATATTTATCAAAACAATATACCTTTGTTTTTGCAACGTTTTGTGAGTCCTCTTTCTTCTATTGGGCCGACCTTTTATAAATATTACTTGCTCGATACATTGGATGTGGAGGGTGACAGGTGTGCGGACTTGGCTTTCGTTCCTTTCGCGTCCGAGTCGTTTGGTTTTACTGGGCACTTGTATGTTACGTTGGACTCTGCTTATTTTGTCCGTAAAGCCATACTCAACGTGGCACAGGATATCAATCTGAATTTTATTTCCAGAATGACTATCGAACAAGACTTTGAACGCGGACCGGACAGTACCCGTGTGATTACGAAAGACGACATCAGCGTGGATTTTAAGTTGAGCGAGAAGTCGAAAGGTTTTTATGCGAGGCGTTTGAATGTATATACCCATCAGTCGTTTGAGGTACCGGAAGGCAGGCAAGAGCAAATATTCAAGGAGAGCGCACCGGTTATTACACAAAAAGAGGCTTACAGCCGTACGGAGGATTTTTGGGAAGAAGTTCGTCCGCAAGAGGCTATCCAAAGGAATCCGAACTCTATGGAGAAACTGATGGCAAAATTACGCTCTGTGCCTATTTTTGCCGTGACGGAGAAAGTGGTTTCTGTTTTGGTGTCGGGGTATATTCCTACAAGTAAGGTGCCGGACAAGAACAAGTTTGAGTTTGGCCCGATGAATTCCACGATCAATGGTAATGCCATCGAAGGAGCTCGTTTCCGTGTGGGAGGGGCTACGACCCCTCAGTTGAGTAAGAATTGGTTCGTAGAGGGGTATGCGGCATACGGAACGAGGGATAACAAGATGAAGTATGATGCTTTGGTGGAATATTCGTTCAACGACCGCAAGACGTACCGAAAAGAATTTCCCATGCACTCGCTTCGTTTCGAATACATGTATGACATCAACAAACTGGGGCAGCAGTACATGTATACCAGTAAGGATAATGTGCTTTTGGCTATCAAGCGGAAGAAAGACACGCGGGCAACGTATTTGCGTAATGCCGAATTGACGTACAGCCGCGAGCATTATAACGGTATATCGTACAACGCTGTCATTCGTAACTTCCGCGAATATGCTACGGATTATGCCCAGTTCGACCGTATAGGTGCCGACGGAGCCGTGACGCCTGTGAGAAAGTATGACATGACGGAACTGGAACTGAAATTCCGTTATGGTAAGAATGAGAAGTTTTATCAAACCCATGATGAACGAATACCGATTACGTATGATGCCTTGATTTTTAATCTGGAACATACCATGTCGAAAAAGGGTTTTTTAGGTTCTTCATATGATTACCATCGTACGGAGTTAGGCATACAGAAACGTTTGTGGTTTTCGGCTTTTGGTTTTGTAGATGTGATAGGTAAGGCGGGAAAGGTGTGGAACAAAGTGCCTTATCCCTTGTTGATTTTGCCGAATGCCAATCTGACTTATACGATTCAGCCGGAAGCTTATACGAACATGAATGCCATAGAGTTCATCAATGATGAATACATCTCGTGGGATGTGACGTATTATATGAACGGGTTGATATTGAACCGCCTTCCTCTCATCAAAAAATTAAAATGGAGGGAAGTGCTTTGCTTCAGGGGTTTGTGGGGGCATTTGACGGACAAGAACAATCCGATGAAAACGGGAGAGGGGTTGTATGCTTTTCCGGTTGGTTCCGGCGTGATGGGGCGTGCGCCTTACATGGAAGCCAGTGTCGGTATCGAAAACATTTTCAAGTTCATGCGCCTTGATTATGTATGGCGTTTGAACTATCGCGATCATCCGGGAATACAAAAGAGAGGCATACGTTGTACGATGAGTCTCTCGTTTTGAGCGAGCGCGGAAGAGGTAGAAAAACGGCAAGTCTTTGTAGGTGCAATGGCTTGCCGTTTTAAGGTACAGCCTGCGGCTGCTATATTTCAGTTTCTCTATTATCGTTTGTTGTGGGGTTTGAGAGGGTCTTGCTTGGCAAATGCAGCACGGTCTTTGATGAATTGGGCAATGTAGATACTGAAAAGGATAATGGTAATGATGATTCCTAAGATATCGAAAATGCCCCATTCAAGACCATACCAGTTGATACGCCATTCGGACCATGATGTGTACATGTAGAGTATGTTTAAAAGTATGAGCAGTAAACGGAATTCGGTAGGACCGAGTTTGCCGTACGTCAGACAGAATTCTTCTTTGACGATGGTGCAGACGTAAGTGTATATGGAGAGGCTCAAATAACCGGCTAATGCTGCTAACGCCACATCCATACGAAACATAGGAGAGAGACCGGCGCCGAGGAAGATGAGGCAGGTGGTGACAGCGTCGAGCGTATGGTCGATGAAAAAGCCGTATATCGGCCGTTGGGTATTACGGAAGCGTGCCAGTGTGCCGTCCAGGCTGTCGCCGTACCAATGAAGTACCAGTCCGAACGACGAAAGCCACAAATATCTTATATCTGTATTCGACAACCAGCCTCCTATGGCATAAACCACTGTACCCAATACGCCGATATAAGTCAATGTGTCCGAGGTCATCCATTCGGGTTGTCTCTGAGCTAACCACACAAGTGCTTTTTTCTCTGCTTTGCTAAGAATGGAGGTTTGAATTCTTTCTGCTGATTCTTTTCCCATTGTTGTATTTTTATCTGTGTAAAAAATATGAATATTTTGCAAAGATATGACTTAATCTTAGGGTAACGGTGTTCTTATAAGGAGTAGAAATGGTCTATTTGGTTGAAGGGGAGAGGGTTGATGTCGCTGGTTGGCCTGTCTGGGTTATCCCTTCGGCATCTATGGATAGGGTCGTCCTTTTACCGTTATTGTAAAAACGTAGTTGTGCCTCTCCTTGTGCATCGAACTTCACGTCGGGATTCCAATACAGTGTACGGCGATAGTCTGCGGTGCCAGGCAGGGGGCGCCGACTATAGTCCGGATGGTAGAAGTCCTTGCATACGGAGTAGCCCGTCATGAGATAACGGCGGTCACGAAAGGTGTATTGCCGTGCTTCGCCCGGGAAGAGGCGGTAGTCCACCACCACGTCGGGTTGGTCTGTGCCGCTGTACTTCCAACTGTTTTCCTCGCGCGGGGAATAATCGGTGTAGATGTAGAGTTTGTCCAGGTTGTAGAGCTTGTGGTATTTGCGGCGTACGGCTTCCGTCTGGTTGGTGATGGCTACTCCCACGGGTAACGTCTTGTCCTTGTGATTGAGCGGCAGACTGTCGTAACGTTCCTGTATGAAGTAATGACGGGACTGGTTCATGTCGCCGATGTAGGCTGTGCAGACTTGTTTGGTGAAGGTACGCCAGTCATACATGCCGCAGTTCAGACCGTAGTCGGCGGCCAGATTGAACGCCTCGTAGGCATCCACCACGAGCGTGGGTTTCTTCAGGTTGAGTTTGCGCAGGCCGCCGCGCTTGTTGCGTACGGTCACGGCAGACATGAGGTGCGTGCCCGAAACCAGGCTGTCCGGCAAGAGTGAGTTGTCTTCCATGTTCTCGAATACGGCGTCATGATAATAGCTGTATGGCTTGGGGAAGACGGGGTAGAAGCGGTCTTGCTTCACATAATAGTCCGGGTAGGCTTCTTCGTCGTGAAACTCCTTGTAATTCCGTTTCTCCTTCCGTTTGTTGAATTTGGCAGAGTCCGTAGCTGTCAGGAAGAGGCTGCAATCGCCGTGCAGGATGGGGGAGAGCATGGTGAAACGCCCTCCTTTGGTGTCCTGTGAGGCCTCTACGATGTCAGTACCTTGAACAAAAGTAGCCGTCACGGTCACTTCCTTTTTCATCTTGCCGCTGTAAGTCGTGCCGTAAAGGTCGTCCAGCGAAAACGGCGTGCCGGCTGTGGTGTAGAGGGGAAGCTCTTTTCCCATCCCTGGGATGTAGATAGTATCGCCGTAGTCGGCTTCAGGCAGGAGCGAGTAAGTGGGATGTACGCTGCCAGTCAGGGTTTGCATCCGTTCGGGGAGGAAACTCAAGCGGAACGGTTCCACACCTGCTATCTCGCGCCATTCGTAACGCCGCCATCCCTGCACGAGCATGAGCAGGTCGAGGTCGCGGCGGTGGATACTGTCGTCGGCCTCGAAATAATATCCCGGGTCTTCCACGAAGCCTTTCAGGTCACTGCAAAGTAGCATTTCGGTAAGTATTGTGCCGTTGTCATAGGTCGATTCATCTGTACTGTGGTCACGTACGGAAATGGACAGTCGGGTAGAGTCCGGTAGGGAGGTATGGAGTTTCAGTCGTATTTCTATAGGCTCGAATGGTGCATATTCTTTTTTTACGTTGTTTACGGTCAGTAGTGTACGGGAAAGACCATGGTGGTTGACGAAGAAAAGGCGCTCGGCCAAGATGTGTCCACGTCCGTCGAAGAGGGTCATTTGGTTCACCCCTTCAGCCAGACTGTCGGTTGGAATATCGGCTGAGGCTTTTCCTTGGCTGTCCAGCTTTAAGGTCGTGAAAGCCTGTACGGCTCCACCGTGTAGGATTTGCAGGCCGACCTCCTCGTCAGGCAGTCCGTGACTTTCTATCCGGGCATGGATCAGGCTGTCGTTTTGCGTAACGCGAAGCGTACATCCCGCATCTTCCGCTTCAGGTAATTTCACTTCATATTCATATTTCCCGTATCGGAATACGGCTTTGTATTTTTCTTCGGCTGAGACTTGGGGGATGACGAATGTGCCGCGTCCGCGATGGACGGTATGTGTACGTGCAATAATTTGCTTATGACGATTGTATATCGTAACTTCTGCTGCGACATGCTGTCCGTTCTCGTCGTTCAGTTCGAAGGCCACGTGTCCGGGTAGTCCGGCCACGAGTGCGCCCCCTTCCGGATAGAATTTCAAGTCCATGTCCGGTTTTCCTTTCCGCGTACGGAAGTATCGCCGCAGGGGGCGGAGCGTCATGTCTTTGGGGTAAATGCCGGGAGAGGACGGACGGTCGAATACGGGAAACACGCGTGAGTAAAGCTTGTCGTAGTCGCGAAAGTAATCCTTGGCCATCTGTTTATTATAAAACATCTCTTCGGTGTAAGGAGAGTGAGGATGCTCGTAACGGCCGAAGTTCAGCATCCAACGCGTATAGGCGCGCAGTTCGTAATATCCGGCGTACAGGGAGTCGGTGAGCAGAAAAGCACCGTGCGCCGTGCCGTCCGGCATTTCCAGTTGCTGGCGTTCCACCAGATAACCGTCCGGCGTGAGCAATTCCACGTATAGGATACGGCTCAAGTCCGTGAGGGTTCCTTTGTCGCTGCGGGTCACGTAGCCTTTGTACCAAATGGTGTCGCCCACGAAATAGCAAGTATTGTCTATATGTAGGTATACTTTCTCTTGTGGTAGGGTTTCTCCGAAAAGTTTTACACGGGAGGCGAGAGTGTCTATGCCCGGTACATCGGTTGAGTTTTGCGCCGGAGAAGATGAGCAAAGGATGAAAATGGCATTCAGCCAAAGTAGCATTCTTTTCATGATGTTTTTCTTTTGAGTTTCGTCTTGCAAAGCCGTTGGTTCAAGCTTATGTGCAAATGTAATGATTTTCCCGTGATTAAGAAGGATAGGAAAGGGATTTTTCCGAGTATATCTTCCATAATAGAAATACAGCCGCAATCCTTTATAAAGAATTACGGCTGTATGATGTAAAAAGGGAAAGAAGCGGATTATTTCACCGGCATCTTGTCTATCCGTCTTTGATGGCGACCGCCCTCAAAATCCGTGGAGAAGAATTCGTCCATGATCTTACGCGCCATGTCCGTGTCGATGAAACGCCCCGGCATGACCAGCACATTGGCATCGTTGTGCTGACGGCACAAATGGGCGATTTCCGGAATCCAGCTCAAGCCTGCGCGTATGCCTTGGTGCTTGTTCAGCGTCATGCTGATGCCTTCACCGCTGCCGCAGATGGCTATGCCCGGATAGCATTCCCCGTCTTCTACAGCTTGGGCCAAAGGATGGGCATAGTCGGCATAGTCGCAACTGGCTTCAGAATTCGTGCCGAAATCCTTATAGGCATAGCCTTTTTCGGCGAGGTATTCCTTCACGAACTGCTTGAGTGCGTATCCTGCGTGGTCTGAGGCCAGACCGACAGTCTTCACTTCCATCATTAGAGCATTTCTTTGACTTGGTTGTACACGTTCTGCGCCGTGAAGCCGAGTTTTTCATCAAGCACCTTGTAAGGAGCCGAGAAACCGAAGCTTTCCAGGCCGAACACCTTGCCGTTGGCACCTACCAGACCTTGGAGGTTGACGGGCAGACCGGCGGTGAGGCCGAATATCTTGGCACCGGCAGGCAGAATCTCTTCTTGATAGCACGGGCACTGACTGCGGAACAAGCCTTCTGAGGGGCAGCTCACGATGCGTACTTTCACGCCGTCGGCACGCAGCAGGGCGGCACCGGCCACGAGTGTGGATACTTCGGAACCTGAAGCGACGAGGATAACATCAGGATTCTCATCGGAACCGGCTACGATATAAGCACCTTTGGCTGCCTGGCCGTAGTCATTTCCTTCCGGCAACATTTCGATGTTTTGGCGGGAAAGGATAAGGGCAGACGGCGTGTCGGTATTCTCCATGGCGAGCTTCCAGCACACCGTGGTCTCTTCTGCATCAGCAGGACGGAGTACGAGGAGGGAATTCTGGCCGTGATGGTTTTTCAATTTTTCCATCAAGCGGATTTGGGCCTCCTGTTCAACCGGTTCGTGGGTCGGGCCGTCTTCGCCTACACGGAATGCGTCGTGTGTCCAAATGAACTTCACAGGTACCTGCATCAAGGCTGCCATACGTACGGCCGGTTTCATGTAGTCGGAGAATACGAAGAACGTACCGCAGGCTGCGATGACACCGCCGTGGAGCATCATACCGATGCAGCAACAAGCCATAGTCAACTCCGCTACACCGGCTTGGAAGAACGCGCCGCTGAAATCACCGGAGGTGAAAGCGTGGGTCTTCTTCAGGAAACCGTCGGTCTTATCGGAATTGGAAAGGTCGGCCGAAGCGCAAATCATGTTGGGCACTTGTTCTGCCAATGCGCTCAGTACGGCAGCAGAGGCGTTACGGGTGGCGTCGCCTGTTTTCTGTTTGATGGCCGTCCAGTCAACCTTGGGGGCTGCACCGCTGAACCATTCTGCCTGTTGTGCGGCCTTTTCGGGATGGGCGGAAGCCCATGCTTTTTCTTCTTCCACGCGGGCGGCTACGATACCTTTCAGTTCTTCGGCACGTTTGGCGTAAAGTTCCTTCACGTCGTCGAAAATCACGAACGGATTTTCCGGGTCTGCACCGAGGTTCACCATGGTGTTCTTATAGGCATCTCCACCGAGAGGGGCACCGTGCGTCTTGCAGTTATGTTCGTAAGAGGAATTGTCGTCCTTGCGGGCACCCTTACCCATGATGCACTTGCCGATAATCAACGTAGGACGTTGGTTCTCTGCCTTGGCTGCATTCAGTGCTTCGCGAATCTGTTCGCAGTCGTTACCGTTGATTTCAATGACGTTCCAGTTCCATGCACGGTATTTCATGGCCGTGTCTTCGGTCGTTACATCCTTGGTTTCGGTAGAAAGCTGGATGTCGTTGGAGTCGTAGAACATGACCAGATTGTCCAAACCGAGGCAGCCTGCAATGCGGCCTGCGCCTTGGGAGATTTCTTCCTGAATGCCTCCGTCGGAAATATATGCGTAGATAGTCTCTTTGGCAAAAGTCGGATTACCGGTACGTGCGGCCAAGAACTTGGCAGCGATGGCGGCACCTACGGCAAACACGTGTCCCTGTCCCAACGGGCCGGAAGTGTTTTCGATGCCACGCATTACGTCTACTTCGGGATGGCCAGGGGTGGGGGAGCCCCACTGGCGCAACTGTTTCAGTTCATCCAATGTGAACTTACCGATAAGCGCCAACTGGGAATAGAGCATGGGAGCCATGTGGCCGGGGTCGAGGAAGAAACGGTCTCGTCCTTCCCATTTCGGATTAGCCGGGTCGTACTGCAAAAATTCAGAGTACAATACATTGATGAAATCGGCACCACCCATTGCACCGCCCGGGTGACCGGATTTGGCTTTTTCAACCATGGACGCAGCCAAGATACGGATGTTGTCGGCTGCGTGGTTCATTACTTGTTTACTATTCATATTCATTAAATTTTAAATTGAATCCATACTTAAACAGTTTTAAAGCCTGTCTTTTGTATTTTATAAGGACAAAGATAATGGTTTTCTTCCGAATATTTATCTTTTGAACCGAACGGCTGCTTCTTCAATGGGCAGTCCGGCCTTATAGTTTTCAATATATTTGTTGAAGCCTTCCACGTCCTCTGCTGTGGGTGAAACCTCTACGCCTGCATCACCGGCAAAGACATGTTCATCCAAGAAGTCTGCCAGTGATTGTTTCTTTTCGTTGTTTACAAGGTAGGAACCCAATAGGGCGATACCCCATGCACCGCCTTCTCCGGCTGTTTCCATGACAGATATCGGAGAATTTATGGCTGCTGCCAAAACCCGTTGGCCTACTCCCTTGGTACGGAACAAGCCCCCGTGGCCGGTAATCCGGTCCACTCTGATTTTTTCCTCGTTGAAGAGGATATCATTTCCTATTTTAAGAACACCGACAGAAGCATACAAATGGGCTCTCATGAAGTTGGCTAGATTGAACTTGTCATTGGCTGAACGCACGAACAAAGGTCTGCCTTCGGCAAGTCCAGTGACGGGTTCTCCGGAGAAATAATTGTATGATACGAGTCCTCCGCAATCCGCATGACCTGTAAGTGCGTGGTTGTAAAGCTTGCCGTATATGTCGTCCATATCGACGGGCTGGCCCTGAAGTTCTTGGAACTCCTTGAAAAGGTTGACCCATGCGTTGAGGTCGGAAGTACAGTTGTTACAGTGTACCATGGCGACGAGGCTTCCGTCCGGAGTGGTGACCATGTCTATCATCTCGTAAGGTTTGGACAGTTCCTTTTCCAATACGATCATGGAGAACGAAGAAGTTCCGGCCGAAACATTTCCGGTACGCTGTTTGACGGCATTAGTGGCCACCATACCGGTTCCCGCGTCACCCTCTGGAGGACAAAGCGGTATGCCTGCTTTCAAGTTGCCGGATACGTCCAGTCTTTTGACCCCTTCAGGAGTAAGGCAGCCTGCATTTTCTCCGGCATTCAATACTTTTGGGAGAATGTCTTCCAGTTTCCATGAATATCCTTTGGGGGCAACCAGTTTGTCGAATTTAGCTACCATTTCAGCCGAATAGTTCTTGGTGGCTGGGTCGATGGGAAGCATTCCGGATGCATCGCCAATACCCAATACCTTTTCACCCGTAAGTTGCCAGTGTACGTAACCTGCAAGTGTAGTCAGGAAATCTATCTCGTTGACATGTTTTTCGTTGTTCAGTATGGCCTGATATAAATGAGAGATGCTCCATCTGAGAGGGATGTTGTAGACAAAAAGCTCGGATAGAGCTGCAGCGGCTTGCCCGGTGTTGGTGTTTCTCCATGTACGGAAAGGAACCAGAATCTCTTCATTCTTATCAAATGCCATGTAGCCGTGCATCATAGCGCTGACGCCAATGGCTGCCAAGGTCTCTATCTCTGTGTCATATTGCTTTTTTACATTGGCACGGAGATCGGCATAACAATCTTGCAGTCCATACCATATTTCTTCTATACTGTATGTCCAAAGGCCATCTACCAACTGGTTTTCCCAAGTATGACTTCCTTGGGCGATAGGGTGGTTCTCAGGGTCGATCAGGACCGCCTTGATTCGTGTAGAACCGAATTCTATACCCAGGATAGCTTTTCCGGTTTCGATGGTTGACTTAGCATCTGTTTTCATATTTAACCCTATAAATTAAAGTATAACAATAATAAATGAATAAATTAAAAGTGCTGCAAACGATTGCTCGCCGAGCACTTTTAATTTTAAATCCTTTGCTGGTATGCTATTAGCAAAGTGCTTTGTTCAGCATATAATACACTTCGTTCATGCGGAGTTCCTTCTTGAACTCGCTGATGGTGGTGTCTTTGTTGATGTGTACCATTTCGATACCGGAGATTTCGGCGTAGTCTTCCCAATATTCGGCTGTCAAGTCGTATGAGAAGCAAGAATGGTGTGTACCACCGGCCAAAATCCAGGCACCTGCGCCGATTTCGAAGTTCGGCATGGGTTTCCACAATGCGGAAGCTACAGGGAGCTTGGGCAGAGGTTTCGGTTCGATACATTCTACGTCGTTTACAATGAGGCGGAAACGGTTGCCCAAATCTACTACGGTAGCAGTACATCCTGTACCTACCTTAGACGTGAAGACCAAGCGGGCTGTCTGGCTCTTGCGAATACCAATGCCGAGGAAGTGTACTTCCAAACGAGGCTTTTGAGCTGCAATGAGCGGACAAACCTCCAACATGTGTGCTTGCAGGATAGAACTGTTCTCTCCATTGAAATTCAACGTGTAGTCCTCCAAGAATGAGCAACCTGTAGGCAAACCTTGGTTCATTACCCATACCGTACGGTAGAGAGCGGCAGATTTCCAGTCGCCTTCGGCACCGAAACCATAACCATCGGCCATCAAACGTTGTGAAGCCAAGCCGGGAATCTGGTCGAAATGACTGCCGTCTGTTTGTCCCAAGTCATCGAAGTTTGTTGTGAAACCTTTGGCTCCTTTGGCTTTCAAGATGGCTCGCAGGGAGAGTTCAGCCTTAGCTGAGTTCCACACCTTTTGATAAGCTTCTGTGGTCTTGTCTTCCAATGCGGCATCGTGGTCATATTCATTAAAATAGGTTTTCACTAAAGCTTCTACATCGGCATCTTTTACTTCCGTATGATATTGCATCAGTTCGCTAACCGGACAGTAGTCTACATGATAACCCATGCGCTGTTCTGCTTCGACTTTATCCCCATCTGTTACGGCTACATTGTTCATCTGATCGCCGAAACGGATAATCAACATGTCTTGTGCATCAGCCCATGCGGCACAAACACGCATCCATACGGCAATCTTGTGCTGAGTATCCTCATCTTGCCAATAACCTACAACTACTTTACGGCGGATACGCATACGGGTACAGATGTGTCCGAATTCGCGGTCGCCGTGAGCAGATTGGTTCAAGT
>ENA-OOZR01000809-OOZR01000809.1-human-gut-metagenome-genome-assembly--contig:-NODE-809-length-22406-cov-5.803857_pt1 | contig 22406 bp, 15 predicted proteins | sample MGYA00241045_ERZ501406 | MGnify/ENA primary metagenome ERZ501406 (study PRJEB25962, sample SAMEA2042920) | human gut metagenome | biome: human gut; feature: human-associated habitat; material: faeces...
TGTCTTATCTAACTGAGCCATTTTTCCACCTATACTTGGTTGCTTCTCAACTATATCTACTTTGAATCCTGCATCAGCTATATCAAGGGCTGTCTGTATACCAGCAATTCCCCCTCCGATTACCAATGCTCTTTTTTCTACTCCACTCTCTCCAGATACTAACGGAGCATTAAGAATAGCTTTTGCCACAGCAGCTTTTACAAGTGCTATTGCTTTTTCTGTTCCCTGCTCTTTATCTTTGTGTACCCATGAACAGTGTTCTCTTATATTTGCTATCTCAACAAGGTATGGATTTAATCCAGCCTTTGCTGCTGCATTACGAAATGTTGTCTCATGCATTCTAGGTGAACATGAAGCAACTACTACTCTATCTAAGTTATGCTCTTTTATAGCATCCTTTAATAAATTTTGCCCTATCTCTGAGCACATATATTGATAATTTGTTGAATAAACTACTCCAGGAATATCCTTTGCTACTTCAGATACTCTTTCTACATCTACAGTACCTGCTATATTATTCCCACACCAACAAACAAAAACTCCAACTCTTTGCAATCTCTTTCCTCCTCACAAAACAGTTTATTTACTATATTTACGAAATGCACTAACAATAGCTTGCTGCGGCATCTTTTTATCTGACATTATTCCCGGTACATCCTCAGGAATCAATTTGCTGCTTCCTTTTTTTCTTACGATAGTCAAACGAACTGCTTCCATCAATTTACAAAGATCTACATTTCTAGGGCAACGAGAAGCACAAGTAAAACAAGAAGCACAAGTCCATATAGTTTTACTATTTTTTATTGTTTCTACATCTCCCATTTGCAGATGTCTTATTACTTGATGAGGAAGTATGTCCATTCCTTCAGCAGCAGGGCATCCAGCAGAACATTTTCCACACTGCATACAGTTTGCTGTTTTTTCCTTGCTGATTTCCTCTATTGTAAGTACATCTTTTTTATCTTTATTGAAAACTACTCTATCTCTTTCCAATTTTTCCTCCCTGTCTTTAGAAATCTCTTACTTAACTCCTAAAGCTTCAGCTAAAATCTCTGAAAAATAACTTACAGATGCTGTATCTTTAAGTTCCAAGTTATACTTGCACAAAGGACAAGCTGTAACAATTTCCTCTGCTCCATTATCTAAAGCTGATTTTATTATCTTACTGCTCATTTTTTCTGTAAGTTCCTTATTATTTACAGCAAGATAAGCTCCACAGCATTCTGTTCTATATGGGTAAAGTACTGGAGTTCCTCCAAGTGCTTTTATAAAATTCTCCATTATTGATGGATTTTCAGGATCATCAAAGTTCATCGCTTTTTTAGGTTTTAAAAGCATACATCCATAATAAGCTGCAATTTTACGATTAAGAGGTTTTACCACTTTCTCTGCTATCTTATCAAATCCTATTTCGTCTCTTAACATTTCAAGATAGTGGATTACTTCTCCCTCTCCTGAGTAGTCATTTTCTAATTGAAGATAATTATTTACTTTTCTTCTCATATCTTCATTAGATTTTAGTTCCTCATTTGTTCTTTTTATTACATGGTGACATGCAGAACATATAGTCACAAGTTTCTCTCCCTTAGCATAAGAAGCCGCCAGACTTCTTACTGAAGAAAGTTTTGTAGCAATTTCGTCTGAACCTAATGGAAATACTGCCCCACAACATTGCCAGTCTTTCTGCTCTTCCAATTCGATACCTAGAGCAGTTGCTGAATCTAAGGCATATTTCTCAAGGTCTTGTGCTTTAGTTTTTAAAGTACAACCAGGGTAATAGCTAAATTTCATTTCTTCTCTTCCCTCCCTATTCATTAATTAAATCTCTTTAATTCCTACGTTTTTTTAAAATTAAACTTTTATTTACTGTATCCTTTAAAACTATTTTTCCATTTGTGAACTATTTTGGAAATCAAAGTTTTAATTAAGTACTAAATATATTAATATATTTATAATATATTGTGCACGATATGTCAAATGTTTTTTTATTTTTTTGCAGATTTTTCCATAAAAAAGAATTGATATTTCTTCCGTTTAGAATAATTTCTTAGAACAAAGTCCAGTATATTCAATCTTTGGAATTTTTTATTCATAAAAAAATATTAAGTTTTTAAAGGGGTTCCATTTTTTTTATTTTTTTCTATGAAGTTTAAATTTTACAAAATAAAATTCTATTTTTTAAGTTACTCCTTTCTTTAGATTAGCAAATGTCATTTTTTTATAAAAATCATAGAAAAATTTTTATATGAAGAACATATTTTAAGTTTTTTAATCTTGGAAAATTTTATATATATAAATGAAGAAATGAGTAATAAAAATTTTCTTTAGATTTTAATTTCTCTTTTATTATATTTTTATATTCTAAAAAACTATTTCACATGTATTTTTGTAGTCCAAAATTTGACTTATTTTTCTATTTTTGTTATAATCGATTATATATAGAACTACTAGAAGGGAGATATACTATGAAAAATCCATTGTTAATAGAAGATGTTGAGTTTATAGAAAATAATATTGAGTGCCTTCAAGATCATGTTGGAAACGGTTTTAACCACTATGTAAATGAATGGCTCTCTGATAATACAAAGTTTAATTTTTGGGCATTTTTTTTAGCACCTTTTTGGCTGGGCTATAGAGGGCTCTATGAATATGCTATTCTTTATATAATTTTTATCAATATTACTTCAGATCATCTTCCATCAGTATATCTGGCATTTCTTTTTCTTTTTCCTGCATATTTAGGTTTTAAAGGAAATATCTTGTATTTTGAAAAGGTAAAAAATAATATCAAGAAAGGCAGAAGAACAAGTGGGGGAGTAATAGGAATTCTTATTGTAATACTTCTTCAGGTGGCTGTTTTTAATATATTTTACAAGTAAATATTTTAATTTATGACAAATAAAAAATGAGTGGCTTATAGGCAGATTTAATTCGCCTGTTTAATCACTCATTTTTAAATTACTTATTATTTTTATAAAAATCTCTCATTTTATGTGTAGCTATATCTGCATATCTTGTTGGAAGCGGTATATGGCTCTCTTTTCCAACCAGCAGCATTATTATTTCAACAGCTCTTTCCAATTTCATATAATTCCCTACAGATACAAATACAGGTTTTACTCCTTTATGAGTTCTTAAAGATGCACCGCATACTTTGTTTTCTATTACTATTTCAGTATATGCTCCCTCTTTGTCTTTCGGCATTACAAATTCTACTCCATCTATTTTATAGTAACTTTTAGCAACCCCTATAGATGGTTTTTTTAAATAAAAAGAAGCATGAGTTGCTATTCCCATATTTCTTGGATGGAGGTATCCATTTCCATCAAAAACATATAAATCAGGCTGTATCTTTAATTTTTTAACAGTTTCCAATATTAAGGGAAGCTCCCTGAATGAAAGATATCCTGCTATATATGGAAATGTTATATCCCCTTTTGTATTTGCTTCCTCCACAATTTCTTTAGTATCAATATCTATAATGGTTATACAGCATACAGCTGTCTCTTTTTCATTTTCTATCCAGTAAGCCAGATCTATCCCAGCCACATATTTAATGTCTTCTAATTTAAAATTATTTTTTAATTCAACTTTATCTTTTAGTTCCAATTGTATCTTTTTACATTTATCTTCTGATATAAATAAAAAATCTTCTATGTATTCCATAATTCCCCTCTGATTAATTTTTATTTCTAAGCAAAAAAGCTGACTTATAGTCAGCTTCTTACTTTTATTTAAAATAGAATGGATATTCTTCAATAAAATATTCAAGTTTTGCTGGTAATCTTGAAAAATGCTCATTAAGCAGTTCATGAACTTTATCTTTTTTCTTGTTTTTAATAGTATCCAATATCCTCAAATGGCTCTCTTGAATAAAATTATCTTTTATCTTGTTAGAGGAATTTAAAACTCTCACTCTCTGATAGTCAAAAAAGTTCTCTGTTGTCACTTTAAATAAATCTTTGTATCCCACTCCTTCAAATATCATTTGATGAAATTCCACATCTAGTTTATGAAATTCTACATAGTCTCTAGTTGTATCAAGGATAAATTTCTGTTTTGCAAGGTTATCTTCTAATTTTTTTAGATGTTCTTCTGAAAAATTATCACAAGCTAATTGTATCATTTTCTCTTCCACACAAATTCTCAGCATTCTCCCATCTTCAAATTTTTCTTTATCTATTTTAGTGACAAAGGTTCCACTTTGAGGAAGAGTTTCTATTAATCCATCATGTTTCAAAAGAATAAGTGCTTCTCTAATAGGTGTACGGCTCATATTAAGAGAATGGAACAGATCAATTTCACGAAGTTCCTCTCCTGGCTTTAAATCAAGTCTGAGTATATTCTCTTTTAATATTTTGTATGCAAAACTAGAATTTGTTTTACCCATTATATCGTCGTATATCTTTAGCACAAAATCCCTCTTTTCTTATAGTTAATTTATAGTATCTTATTATACTTTATTACTTAATTCCCTAATTGTCAAGAGGCTTAACCTATTGAAATAATATATCCGTGCCATAACTAAAAGAAAAATATATCCTCAAAATCAGATTAAATGACTATTATTTTTTCAAAATTTTATTATTAAGATCAATAATTTTTTTACATATATCCTCTGCTCCTACAATATCACTTACAAGACATATCCTTTTAGCCCCTCTTTTTATTATTTCATCTATATTATAGTCTTTTATTCCACCTATGGCTATAAATGGCAGATGAAGATTCTTTACAGCAAATTCTAAATATCCAAGTCCAACTGGAGCAGTATCTTTTGTCGTCGTTGGAAATAGAGGGCCCACTCCAATATAGTCTACATCTATATCATTGTATGCTGCCATTCCCTGTTCCTCTGAATGAGTAGACAAGCCAATAATCTTATTTTCACCTAGAAGCTTTCTCACATCAGATGGCTTCATATCCTCCTGCCCTACATGTACTCCATCAGCATCTACCAGCATAGCAATAGCTACATCATCATTTACTATGAAAAGTACATTGTTTTTTCTGCAAAGCTCTCTTATAGCTCCTGCCTCTTCTACTTTTTCTCTGGAATTTTTTCTCTTATCCCTATATTGAACTATTTTAATTCCACCTTTTATCATTTCTTCTACACATTGATAATTGCTCTTCCCATTGGCAAAATTATCTCCAGTTATCCCATATAACCCTTCTGGTATATCTATTCTATTCCTCAATATATCCACCTCTTTTTAAAGCTATCTCTGCCATAAGAGCAGATATCACTACCACCTTATGAGAATATGTTTTGTATTCAGAAATATCTTTTTGAAAATCTCCCACTATATACAGGTTTTTTCCTGCTTCTTCCACTCGGATTCCTTCACAGTCATGACTGGCTATCCCAGAAGCAGATATTATCAATTTTCCTAAAGGATACAATTCTTCCACAAGCATACTTTTATATTCTTTTTTATCAAACCCTTCTATTACTATATCACAGTCTTTGAAAAATTCTTTTATATTCTCTCTTTCAAATTTGATGATACTATATTGAAAATCTCCATCTGGATTTATCCTTTTTAAATTTTCATATAGCATTTCTGCTTTGTACTTTCCTACCTGATCTTTGAAATAAAACTGTCTGTTGAGATTTGATTCTTCAATAATATCAAAATCTCCAAATTTCAACTCTTTCACACCTGATCTCACAAGATGAACAGCTGTGTTAGAACCTATTCCACCTGTGCCAGCTATTCCTATTCTCATACTAATGTCTCCCATTCCTTATATACTACTTCCAGACCTCTTCCTCTTATAGCTCTCACTATATCCTCTACATCTCTGTTGTCAGTTATATCAAATTGAGCAGTAGATTCATTTTCATGTGAATATCCTCCAACTTCTGTTTTAGACCCAGCAGAAAACTTAGTTACTCCCAAAGCTACAATATTATCTCTCATTGCAGCACTTTCTCTAGTGGAAAGAGTTATTCCTGCCTTTGGCTGAAATATTCTGTTAGCAAGGAGTATCTGCACAAAAGTCAAATCATCTACAGCATAGCTGTCCTTTAGATTTCCTTCTGCTTCATTTACTCTTGGAAAAGATATACTGAACTCACTGTTTGGATAATTTTCCATGAGATATTTCAGATGAAGTCCTGTTTTAAAAGCATCACTCCTGATACCTCCCAGTCCAAGAAGAGCACCTATTCCAATAGTTCTGATTCCTGCCTTTGCTCCTCTTTCTGGTGTATCAAGACGATATTTAAAGTTTCTTTTCTCTCCAGATAGATGCACCTGTTCATATCTTTTTTCGTCATATGTCTCCTGATACACAGTGAGTCCATCCAGTCCATCTTCTACCAGATATCTATAATCTTCTTCATCTAAAGGCATGACTTCTATCGAAACAGAGGAGAAATATTTTTTCAATACATCTATTCCGCCTTTGAGATATTCTTTATCTACCAGCCCTTTTGCCTCTCCTGTAAGAAGGAGTATATTTCCGATTCCGCTTTTAGCTATTTCCTGTGCTTCATGCTCTATCTCTTCAAATTTCATATGTCTTCTTTTTATATGATTCTTTTTTGAAAAACCACAGTAAACGCAGTTGCTTGTACAATAATTCGAAACATATATTGGAAGATACAAGCCTATTACATTACCAAAGTGCTGTCTTGTAAGCTTTGCAGCTTTTACTGCCATCTCTTCCAGATGATCTTGAGCCTTTGGTGAAAGGAGGTTTAAATAATCATATACTCCCAGTTTGTCCTTTCCTATGCTTTTTTTTATATCTTCATCTGTAAGATTAGAAAAATAGTTTTCAAAATCAAAATCTTTCCATTTTACAAGTTCATCATAATAGCTCACTTATTTGTCACCTCTGAAAAGGAATCCAGTCAATGGTGATGAAGCACTGGCATATCTCTTTTCCTCTGCTATTTTAGCCAGAAAAGCTTCTCTTCCAGCTTCTACTGCCAATGAAAAAGCTCTTCCCATTTTCACTGGATCTTGTGCTGTAGCTATTGCTGTATTTACAAGGACAGCGTCGCATCCCATCTCCATAGCTATTGCAGCATCAGATGGTCTTCCTATTCCAGCATCTACTATGATAGGAACTCTGTTAGCTTCCAGCATCATTTCTATAAGGGGTTTAGTTACTATTCCTCTGTTAGAACCAATAGGCGACCCTAAAGGCATAACTGCTGCTGCTCCTGCATCTTCCATTCTTTTAGCTGCTATAAGGTCAGGCATCATATATGGAAGTACAATAAATCCTTCATCAGCTAGTATTTTTGTAGCCTTTATTGTTTCTGAATTATCTGGCATAAGATATTGAGAATCATTGATTATCTCTATTTTGATAAAATCACCGCATCCAGCTTCTCTTGCTATTCTCGCTATCTTTACAGCTTCCTCTGCTGTTCTTGCTCCTGATGTATTAGGAAGAAGAGTTATATGTTTAGGGATATAATTCAATATATTTTCTTTAGGATTTTGAAAATTTATTCTTCTTAATGCCATAGTTATTATTTGTGACCCACTGGCTTCCAACATAGGAGCTACTAAATTTTTATCTGAAAATTTTCCAGTACCTGTAAGAAGTCTGCTTCCAAATTCATGTCCTTTTAATATAAACTTATCCATTTTACCTTCCTTTTTTCTATTTGATATACATTTTAGAAGAAACCCAAGGATTGCTTCATATTCGAGAAATTTGATTAATTAGGCTCATTTCACTAAAAATATAAAGCTCGGCTTTGCCTCAAACAGTTATATTTTTTAGTGTTCAATTTCGCTGTATTAATCTAACTTTCTTTCATAAATTACACAATCCTTTAAGTTTTCTTGTGAATATTTATATAGCTTGAATAGTCAAACTTTCTTCTACCCTCCAGATACAAAAGAAAGCACTTCTATTTCTGCATTTTCAGATATTTCAGTAGCTTCCCATCTATCTTTTTTTACTATTTCATCATTTACAAGAACAACTGCTCCACTGAGTTCTATCGACCATTCTCTTTCCAGTTCCATAAGAAGTTCTTTTACAGTGGAAATTTTTTCTGATGAATAGCCCTTTCCATTTAAAAGTATATTCATTTTCTCTCCTTGTAATATTAATCTAAAATCTCATTGCATCTTTTCATTGGGCAAAGATCTCCACACATAGTACATACTTCCTCTTCTATAGGAGCAGAAGATGCTCTGTAAGCTTCTGCTTTCTCAGGATCTATACATTCGCTGAACATCCCTTTCCAGTTAAGCTCTCCTCTGAATTTACTCATTCTGTGATCCCACTCTATAGCTCCTTTTAATCCCTTTGCTATATCAGCAGCGTGTCCAGCTATTCTCGATGCCATTATTCCCTCTTTCATATCTTCCAGAGTAGGCAGTCTCAAATGCTCTGCTGGTGTTACATAGCAAAGAAAATCTGCTCCAGATGATGCTGCAATAGCTCCTCCAATAGCAGCTGTAATGTGATCATATCCAGGAGCTATATCTGTAACTAAAGGTCCTAATACATAGAAAGGTGCATTGTGGCATAATTTTTTCTCAATCTGCATATTTGTTACAATCTCATGCATAGGTACATGACCTGGTCCTTCTATCATTACCTGTACATCTTTTTCCCACGCTCTTTTTGTAAGCTCCCCAAGTATTAAAAGCTCCTGAATCTGTGGTGCATCTGTTGAATCATGAATACTTCCTGGTCTAAGTCCATCTCCCAGACTAAGTGTCACATCATATTTTCTACAGATATCAAGGAGTCTGTCGTAATGCTCAAAGAAAGGATTTTCTTTATCATTTAGCATCATCCATTGGAATAATATTGAACCTCCTCTGCTTACTATTTTAGTTAGTCTCTTATTATTTTTTAATCTATCTACACAAGTTCTGTTTAGCCCTGCATGAATAGTAAGAAAATCAATTCCATCTTCACAATGCTCCTCTACTACTCTGAACAATTCCTCTACAGACATCTCTTTTATATTTTTTCCAAGCTTTGCAACTGCGTCATACATAGGTACTGTCCCAAGCATAACTATTGATTTTTCCACAAGCTCTCTTCTGAATTTCTTAGTATCTCCAAAAGTACTCAAGTCCATTATTGCATCTGCTCCATATTCAATAGCTTTTTGAACTTTTACCATCTCTCCACAGTAATCACAGCAATCTTCTGATACTCCAAGATTTACATTAACCTTAGTTTTAGTTCCTTCTCCAACGGCTCTTGGATAAAGACTTTTATGATTGATGTTAGCTGGTATAACAACTCTTCCCTGAGCCATTTTTTCCATAAGCTCTTCCTTTGTCATGTTTTCATCTCTTGCTACTATCTCCATCTCTTTTGTGAAGATGCCTTTTTTTGCTGCTTCCATTTGTGTAGAATACATATTTTTTCCTCCTAAGTTTTTTATTCCTGAGTTATAGGGCAGAAAATAAAAAATGCCCTATACCAAACGGTATAGAGCAATATGCTACTTTCTGCCAGATAATTCTAAATAAGGCTGAAAAGATAACTTGCTTCCCTCCGCTGGTACTATCCAGATCAGGTTCCAAGGGTCAGGTTTTATCCTTCTCAGCTTTTCAGCTCCCCTAGCAGTTTTAATTATTATTTTCTTTTTTACGATTCGATTATATTACTTAAAAACATTTTTGTCAAATTTTTTCTTTTTCTTACACACTATTGAAAATTTCTTAAAGTAAATTGTTCTTTCCTATTTAAAGTCTCCTTCTTTCCTATTATATTCTTCCAGTCCTTTTTTTACTACACCGGATAATCCAATAAGTGCGATTATATTAGGCAGTACCATAAGTCCGTTGAACATATCAGCAAGTTCCCATACTAGCTCCACTTTTAAAAGGCAGCCTAGAAATATGAAAACTAAAACCACATATGAATATATGTCCACACTTTTCTTACTGGAAAAAAGATATCTGATATTTGCTTCCCCGAAGAAATACCAGCCTATAATAGTAGAAAAAGCAAAGAAAAGAAGAGCAACAGCTACAAATATTGTTCCTAATTGTCCCATTCCTTGTTTAAATGCAAACTGTGTCAATGTTATCCCTGTCATTTTTCCATCTATCGGTACATTTGACAATATTATAAGAGCAGTTATAGTAAGTATTATAAATGTATCAAAAAATACTCCAAACATTGCCACTATACCTTGATCTATAGGATTCCTGACTTTGGCTATAGCATGGGCATGAGGTGTACTTCCCATTCCTGCTTCATTGGAAAACAATCCCCTTGCAACTCCATATCTTACAGCCTGCTTCACCCCCACTCCCAACAGTCCACCTGTGGCAGCTCTAGGGTTGAATGCTCCTACAAATATCATTTCTATTCCATGAATAGTTCCACTCAAGTTAGAAAGAAGTATATATAGTCCTCCTATCATATACAATACAGCCATAAAAGGTACTATTTTTTCTGTGAAGGAAGCTATCTGCTTTACTCCGCCTCTGAATATAAGACCTGCTACAACAACAGTTATAGCTCCCATAATAATTGGATTTATTCCAAAGGCTTCCTTAAATGCTTCTCCAATAGAATTTGCCTGTACCATATTTCCTACAAACCCAAGAGCGATTATTATAGTTACGGAAAAAAATACTGCCAGACCTTTGCATTTTAATCCTTTGCTGATATAGAATGCTGGTCCACCTCTCACTTCTCCGTTTATATCCTCTTTGTATATCTGAGCAAGAACAGCTTCAGCAAATATAGTTGCCATTCCGAAAAAAGCTGTTACCCACATCCAGAATATAGCTCCAGGTCCTCCTGCTGCTATAGCAGTAGCTGCTCCAGCCAGATTTCCAGTTCCAACCTGTGCTGCTACAGCAGTAGCTAAAGATTGAAATGAATTCATCCCTTTGGAATCTGCCTGACCCTTTCTTGAGCCTCTATGAAATACCCTTCTAACACTGTCCATAAATCTAGTGACCTGAACTCCTTTCAGCATCACTGTAAACATTATTCCTGTTCCACACAGTAAAAAAATCAATAAGTAACTCCAAAGAACATTATTAATGCTCTTTACTACCTGCAATACGCTGTCCATTTTCCCTCCTCTTTCCCTAAGAATTTCAATAGTGTTATAATAAAAGTCCTATATAAACTATAGGACTTTTAAGATTTACTTATAATACATTATTTTCATTTTAATGTCAATATGAAATTTTATTTTCTTTTATATGGAAGAAAAATAGTTCTTTTTTAGTACAAGAATCCTATTTTTTTATGTTATATTAAAAAATTTCAAGTTTAAATTTAGTATTCAAGAAGAATATGATAGATGCTTAACTATTTAAGGAATAATTTTGATAAAAGATTCTTTGGTTATTTTTTACTTAATAGATTCTCCTTCATATTTCTCCAAGAAATTATTAAATTTAGAAAGTTTTAATTCTTTAAACTCTTCATTCATTTTTTCTATTTCATTTACTTTTACTATTTTTTCTATTTCATTCATTTTTTGCATTTTTTTTGTCTTATTCTCTGCAATGGTTAATAAACACATTAACCCTCCTATAATTAAGCAAATTATAAAAAGAAAACCAGCAGTAGCATTCCAAGCCCTAATTCCATGAGTTTTTTTTACATTTACTAATCTTTCTATATTTATAAATTGTGTTCTTATAAAACCTAGTATGGCAATTTTATGAAGTATTGTCAAAATCAAAATCAAACTTATAGCATGTGATATCTCTCTTCTTACTTCCATAGAACTTATTTTTAATAATGCTACTACCCCAGTACATATAAGCAATACAAAGCTACTAGAAATATCAGTTCTATCTCTAAGTTCTTTTTCAAGGCTTGTATATTTTTCAAATAAATTGGGTTTTTCCATCAACTTAGAATAAATATTAAAATTTTCGAGTTCTGTTTTTCCTATTATTTTTTGAAAAAGTGTACTTAAAATATTTTTTTTCATAATTTTTCCTCCAAGTATTTTATTAGTTTTTGTTTATAACTTGCTTTCCATAGATTTCAGCATTTTATTAAATAACTCAAATAATTGATTCACCTATAAAACATTGAATTCAGTTAAAATATTCTTTCTTCTAGCAAATCATTTTTATCCTCCTTTCTTATTAATCTCTTAATAAGCAGCCTAAATTTCTTTAGACTGCCTTTAAGTTATTAATCATCTACCCATTTTTCACTATGGTATAGTGGTGTTCCTCTGTATGATGGACTTTGTTCAAAAATTGCTCCCAGCAAACTCCAACTTTCTACATCTTTATATTTCTGCATATATATCTTTGGAGTTTTATACTCTTTTCCATCTATCTTTATTTTTCCTAATTCTATTACTATTGGTCCTGATAAAGTTTCTGGAATATAAACTTCTGCTTCTTTGAAATGGGTATTAGGATCTTCTTTATATGTATATTTTATTTTATCTTCTCCTATTTTTATTTTTTTCCCATCTTTTTTAGTAATTATTACTCCTTCTGGTAATTCAATATAATTATATTTCTCCTTTTCTGCAAAGTCAGCTTTTTCATAAGGATAATTAGGAGCTTTCCCACTTTTTATTATAATTTTACCATATTCATATTTTGGTATTTCATAATTAGGAATTTCAATACTTAAATAAATTTCCCCTATTTTTTTATTATTTACTTCAACTGGTTTTGTTATATCTATAGTTCTAATTCCAAAGTTATACTCCCCCTCTACATCTCTTATTATATATCTAACATCTGTATATAGTCCTGCACATCCTGTTGAAATTAATAACATACACATTAATAATAACTTTTTCATTAGCTATTCCCCTTTCTTTTTATTGAATATTTTATCCTTTATTTTTTGAATCTGTTGATTAATTTTTGAATTTGTTGCCTTTCCATTTAATGTTTTTACTTCTGTTACATTATGAAAATATTTTTCTTCTATTGATTCTTTATATTTTCCATCTTTCATTTCCATAGTTTTAGTATATCCTGAACCAAAAGCATCTTTTGAATTTATATGTCCTGTTTTCTCTGTATTAACATCATTAAGACCTAAAATTAGTGCTACTGGATCTTTAGAGTTACTACGATGTTCAAATTCAAATCCATATTCTTTTGATAATTCTTCCACTTTTTTCATATGTAATGGACTTCCATTAAATGTTATTTTTTTACCTCTTAGTAATTCTCCATCTCCACTATTTATTAAATCCATAATAGCATTCCCTGCTATTGCTGTTCCTTGGCTATGAGCTGTGTAATCATTTAATAAGTTAGGATTTTTTCTTATTTCTTCTGCTAATTTTTTAGAATTTCCTGTTCCTACTTTACCTCCTGAATAAAAACCTAGCACATCAATCAATGTTTCAGCAGCATCTGCAATAGCTCCATGAGATGGATTATACCATGTAGTTATCGTTACAGTTTCTCCTCTTCCTAAAGCTTCACGCTGTTCCTTAGTCAGCGCTTGGTTTGCACTTGACATCTGAATATCATCTTTAAAGTTTAATATTCCATTTCCAAAGTCAAGCTTATCAATATCTTTTCCATCTAATGATGAAACTTTAGCGTTCACAGTTATATTTTCACCTTCTCCTAATTCCTTTTCATGAGTTGGTGTTAATTCTATTGTTATTGGACCTGCGTCTGCTTCAAATATAGGTTGATCATATATTCCTCCATAGTTTCTTTCAGTTGGTATTATTCCCAGCATATCTTGTTTTAAATCTTTTCCAACTATTAATTCTAACTCATTCCATACAGCTTCAAAATCTTCAGATAAATTATATTTATATTCTTTTCCTAATGATTCAAATATTTGCTTAAATGTTCCATCAAGTTCAGCACCATGTTCAGACATTATTTTTTTTACATCTTTCCATTCTCTTCTTTCACTGTCATACTTAACATTAATTTCATCAACAGTGACATCTTTTGTTATCTCTTGTGCCTTGCTTTCATCTCTGTTCAATCCTTCTGGATTCTCTTCTTTTCCATTTACTATTATCGTTCCATCTCCTACTGTAGCATGAGTTATTTGCTCTCTATCCACTGCACTGTAGCTTCCTTCTACAGTTTTCTGATTTGATTCATTTTCACTTTTAGTGCTTCCAGATATATCTCCACTTATTCCTATATTTGTTCCCTTTTCATGATCATTGATATCATTGTAAGTCAATGTTCCTGTTGTGAGAGTAGTATCTTTTCCTCCTAAAAGTCCTCCTTCTAAATGTGTATTTCCTTCAACTTTTATATCACTGCTTTCTCTTCCTATGATTGAGCTTTGGTCTGTTACCCATTCTTTGTCATATTTTCCATATGTCAGCCCTACTCCTGTTGATGTATTATTTTGATTATCTGAACTTCCATGAATATTGAAGTTTTTATCTGTTGAAGATGATTTATCCTGAACACTTTCAACAAGAAGGTTATCTACATCAATTTTAACATGTTCTCCCTCTATATTTCCACCTTTTACAGTTAAATCCTTTCCTGATATATTTACATCATTTTCAGCATAGAAGTTAGAATTTTTATTACTTTCATCTTTACTTTCTCCTTTACCTGCTGATATTCCACCAGAAACCTGTCCTGTTAATATGTTTAATTGACCATTTATTGATTCAGAAGAATTTTCACTTTCTGATTTATCTTTTCCACTTAATATATTAATATCTTTTCCTGAATCAATATTTATATCATTTCCAGCATAAATATTTGTTCCTGAAAAATTCATATCTCCTTTATCTGTTTTTAGATTTACATCTTTTTCACTACTTATGTTGCTTCCAACAGTATTAGCAGTATTTGTTTTTGACTTGTCTTTTGATATTTCTACACCAGCATATATTCCTGCACTTACCCCACCATCTGATGGACCGTTTATCCAGTTATTTAAGGCGTTCAATGAATCTTCTCTTCCTTCAAGAGATTCATTTATATCTTTTCCACTTGCCAAGTCTTTTATTGCTCCTGCTGCTTTAGGAACATCTTTTATCCCTGTAACCATATTAACAACAGAATCAATAGTGTCTTTTATTCCTCCAAGATTAATCCCTGCTGTTACTTTTATCTCACCTTTTTCATTTTTTATACTGCTCTTATGAATTTCATCACGACCAGTGATATTTAGCTCATTTCCAGCATGAATATTTGTATTTTTTCCTTCAATATTACTTGCTTCGATATTAACATCTTTTCCTGAAGCTATATTTATATCTCCTCCGCCAGAAATAGTGCTTCCAGTTACTTTTGTATCCAGACTTGTATTTTTATTTTTTGACATCTCTGTTTTTAATCCTATTTCAAGATTTAGATCTTTGATACCTCCAAAAATACTTGTCTTTGTTTTATGCTTTTCACTTTCTTTTTCAGTGATATCATCTCCAGCAATAATATTGACGTTCTGACCTGCTGTAATATTAATATCTTTTCCTGATTCTACTTGTGAAGCAAGAACAGTAACATCTTTTCCTGCTTTAATATCTACTTTTTTCACTGCTCCAACATATGAACCAACATTTGTATAAGTGATTTCTTTATCTTTTTTAAATTTTCCTGATAGACCTAAGAAACCTGTTTTTACACTTTGATGGTTTTCTGCACTGCCTTTAAGAGCAGAAGATACAACTATATTATTTTCAGCTTCCATACTAAGAGTATTTTCACTCATAACATTACTTCCTATTACATTAATATTATTTCCTGCACTAATATTCATTTCATTTCCAGAAACAAAATTACTCTCATTTATATTTTCACTGTATTTCATATCTAAACTTGCTTTGCTTCTTCCAAAACTTTTCTTTTTACTCTTCTGTTTCTCATAATAATCTGTATCTACTGATGCTGTTATATTTATATTTTCTCCTGCTGCTGCATTGAGATTATTTTCAGCTATAACATTTGACCCTTTGACATTTATATTTTTTTCTGCATTAAGAGTTACATTATTTCCTTCTATACTTCCACCAAAGTTTTTATTGCTCTCAGTAATAGTATAATTTTTACCTCCTCCTATTTTTTCATAATTATATATTTCTACTGTATCCAGATTTATATCTTTAGCATTGATATTTAAATTATCTTCTGCCCTTACTAATGCCCCTGTATTCTCAAAATTTTCAGCAGCGTTAATATTTATATTGCCTCCTGTCATAGAAGCTGTATTTTCCACTCTGGAAACAGTCTTCTTTCCACCAAGTACATTTTCTCTGTATATAGTCTTGTTTGCAATATTCCCCTTTAAAGATTCCAGATCCAAATCACCTTCAGCATTAATTTCAGCTCCAATATTGCTTATATCTCCTACAGACACTATATTTATATTATTTCCTTTGATTCCTGCCTTATAGTCTCCCAATACTGATTTATTTAATAGTTCATCAGTAATTATAGTAACATTTCCAGTTGATTGTATTTTACCAGTATTATTTACTGTTACAGCTGAAATATTTAGTGACTCTCCAGCATACAGACCACTTTGATTATCTCCTAATGAAGCTAAAGTTTCTTTAGATAGATATACTTTAGGTACAAGAACTTTTACTCCATTTACTTCCTCTTCCACATACCATATAATATCTTCTTTCAGATTATTTATCTGTTCTGCTGTTAAAGATGTTCCTATTGATAAATTCATATCTTCCATAGCTTTAACAGAATTGTCATAAAGAATCTGCATCTGCTCTTTATCATTTGTAGCTCCATTGAGATATCTTGCCCCTGTACTTTCTAGTATAGCTCTATTGACAAATTTTGTTTCAAAAAATTCATCTCCTAAAAGTCTTATCTCCTCTTCAGGATTAAAATTAATTTTATCAAAGAAATAGTCTGAACCTAAAAACATTCCCTTATCTACAAATTTTACATTTGTTTCTATGAGATATGAAAATCCAGGTTTGCTGTTGTTATTAACCAGATTTTTTTCAGTATTTATTTCAAACATTTCCTTTTCTGTAAATTCTTCATTAACTTTAAAAAGTCCCTTATCTCCCTTTGGAATCTTTATATACTCTTCTGTCTCTATTGTTCCTGTCTTTTGAATATTATTTTCATTTAATGAAACTTCTCCAGCATTTACATTTTTCTTATTTGCTGTATGTTTATCATTTGCCAAAACTCCATTTCCAATTTTGTTGGCATTTATATTAAGATTTCCTCCAGCTGATATTTTGGTAGCTTTATCTGAACCAACTTTCCATGTAATATCATCTTTTATTATTACATTCCCTTTATCCCTATTACCATTATATATCTGTCCATCATAGTAATATCCTCCAAATTTCAATGTATACATAGCTGCACCATGAAGTTCATAATCTCTTCTCCATTCAGCTTTTGTTGTAATTTCTTTGAGAAAGTTTTCATTTGTTAAATTCTGAGCATTAATGTTTATATCATTTCCTGCTAAAATATTTCCTTCTCTGTTAATAATATCATTTTTAATATTTAAAGTTAGATTTTTGCCAGCTGTTAAATATGAAAGATTGCTTGTGTAATTGCTGACAACTTTTTCTCCTCCATAAAGATATACTCCTCCACCATCATGGAACCATGTCCAGCTACCACCTTTGATATGTTCATTGTATAATCTATTCATCAATTCAACACTTTTAGCATTAAGTTTAGCTTTATCTACAGTACTTGTATCTAAATTTAAATTTCCTCCAGATACCTTAACAATTGAATGTGATCCTATGACTTCTCCTATATTTTCCATTCGAGAAGCAGTGATTGACATATTTCCAATACTTTCTATATCTCCCACTATATTTTCTATATTTCCATCAACTGTTAGTATTAATCCATTTCCTGAATAGATTTCTCCTCTTTCATTCAGCATATTTCCATTTACTTTAATATTCATATTAGAATTAGAATAGATTAAAGAATCTGCATTATTACTCAAATCTCCATTTAAATTTATTTCCAGCTCTTCTCCTGAAGCTATCTGTCCAGAGTTAGCTAAATTCTCAGAATTTAAAATTAAATTTCCTTGTGAAGTTATAAATCCTTCATTCTTTATTCCATTACCAGATACAATCTCATTCTTCCCTAATCCTAAAACTATATCTTTTAGATTATTTAATTTTCCTAAAATATTTGCAAAAAATCCTTTCACACTTCCTAATGTTCCACTATTTATTAGATTTTCTACTGTTATTTCAATGTTCTCTCCACTTACAAATTTCTTATTATTTACAAAATCATTTTCTAATTGAAGAATAATATTTCCAGTATTTTCTATATCAGTATTTGATGTCAAAGACTTTGCATTAATATTTAATTCTTTGTTTCCTATTACTGACCCAGCTAATACCAAATCATTATTAATATTTAATGCTAATTTTCCTTGTGATTGAATTTTTCCTGCATTATTTGTCAAATTAGAAGCTGTAATATTAATTTGCGATTCTTCGCTAAAAACTTTTATTTCTCCAGAATCATTATTAACATCTTCAATATTTAATATATTAATATTATTTCCTTCTATTGCTCCACTATTTTCTCTTAACTCTTTTAATGAAATATCCTTGTCAGATAATAGGTTTCCACTATTTTTTATATTTGTTCCTGTTAAATTTCCCTTTGCAGATAAAATTCCAGCATTTTCCAATGATTCTTTTACATTTATTCCATTACCAGATACTATTTTCCCAGAAGTCTCATTTTTTACACTATCTGATTCTATATTTTCTAAAGCTGTTACTCTTCCACTATTTTCTATAGTTTCAGCTTCTATATTTTTTTCTGATGACAACTTTCCAGTATTTTTTATATTTTTTAATTTTAATGTATTTCCCTGTATTATATTATTATTAATCAGATAATTTTTTGTTTCAAATTTTCCAGCTCCTTCTGATATTATTTTTCCAGTATTTATTATATCATCAGCTTTTAATGTCATATCTTCCTTAGTAAATAAATCTCCACTATTATCTATACTTTGTGAAATAATACTCATACTTCCTAAACTTTGAATAAGCTTATTATTTTTTAAATTATTTCCTGCAACACCTAAAAAATTCTCTGCATAGATAGTTTCATTATTAATTATATCATCAATATTTAATTGGATATTTTTTCCTGTAATTGAATTAAAGTTATTCAGATTATTTCCAGTTAGCTCAATAATCTCAGATGAAATATTTCCAGTATTTTCAAGATTTTCACTAATTAATATCAATTTATCTCCACTGGCAAGGTTATTAAAATTGTTTATATTTCCAGAAATATTCATACTTCTCAAAGATAAAATATTTCCAGCATTTATTATTTCTCCATTTAACTTAGAGTCCATTCCATAGATATATCCTTGATTATTTAAATTTCCAGATATTAGCAACTCTTCTTCTGATTTTATATTTTTAGTATTGTTTACCTCTCCAGTAATTTCGACTTTATTTTTTCCTTTTATATTCCCACTATTTTTGATATTTGAACTAATATCTACACTATTTTCTCCAGTTATTGTTCCAACATTATCAGCATCTATACTTTTTATACTGACAACATCTCCAAGCATTATTCCTGAGTTCATTATTTTATCAGATTCTGTATTAAGTTTATTTCCTGCAATTATAGCTTTATTTTTATTTTCTATTTCCTTACTAATTAAATTTAAGCTTTTTTCACTATAAATAGTTCCTGAATTTTCTACTACATCAGCTTCTACTTTTGGATTTTGAGCTGTAATGTCTTTTTCATTTTTCAGATTCTTTCCTTTTAAAACTATATCTTGATTTGCTGATAAAGTTCCTAAATTAACTATTTCTTTTCCAGTAGCTTTTATATTTCTTTCAGATATAGCTTTCTCTTTAATAGATACATTTTTTGATTTTAAATTAATATCTCTCTTTGCTTGTACATCTTTTAAGATAAGATCTCCATTTACATCGATTTCTACATCTCCTGCACCAGCCAGAATAGTTGACTCACTATTTACTCCCACTCCTTTTTCAGTACTGTGAATATATATTCTTCCAGCATAAAGAGATCCTAATGCTTTTCCGTCTAAAGCTATCTTAGGTTTCTCCTATCCCATTTCTTCCTTTGCTGTTGCTCTTTCTGTTACAAGGTCATACTTGTTTCTTCCAAGAACTGCATTGACTTCATCTCCACCATATATTGTTCCATTCAATTCAGCTGTTCTTGATATGATATCAAATTTTGTAAGATTCCTTACATCTATTCCTGAACTGCCAATAACTATTGTTCCATCATCTACATCAAAACCTTTTAATTCTCCAAATTTATCCAATATTGTTTTTCCTGTTGTCAATATTGCTCTTGGGGTATTTATAAATCCAGCTCCATTTACATATACTCCATTTGGATTAGCCAAAATAAAATTAGCCTGTTTTCCTGCAATTTCTGTAAATCCCTCTAGCTTAGACCTGCTTGTTCCTGTAATTTCTGCTAAAATTGTATCAGCTGCTTTTTTATTTGCCAGATTAGGATTTCCATTGATAAATCCAGCTAATTGAGTTTTTTCTGAATTTTTATTGCTATTATTTAGAATCAAACCCTCTTTTTCTACATTGTATTCCTTAAAAAAGTTATGAGACATTCCATTTTTATTAGGTGCATTTATATTAACAACTGTTTTCCCATTTGCTGCCTTATCTAAATTCAACTGTTGATTTTTATTTTTATCAACCACAATAGAAGCTGCTATTATAGGTTGAGTAAATATACTAAAAAATATATATAAATATATTAAAATCTTCCTCAAAAATGTATTTTTCATAAATCTTCCTCCCTAATTTTAAAACATACATGACAAAGTAATATATACTTCCTGTTTATTTTTCTTTACATATTCTGGTGCATTGACTGGCTTAGAATACGTTATACTCGCAGTAAAATGCTGAAAATATATTCTCATACCTATTGCCGCCCCACTCATTTCTGAACCATATTTTTTATAATAATCATCTTTTGTTACATCCTTTACCCGTCCAGTATCATAAGCTATAAATGGCTCTATAAATTTATAACTATATGCAATTTCATTTCTTATATAAATTCCTTTATCCCCCATTATTGAGTTTTCTTTAAATCCTCTTACAGTAGTATCATCTCCAATACTCATTTTTTCTGAAGAATAAAGAATATCATCAGAGTACTGTCCACTGAAACTAAATTTATATGAAAAATTCTGCTCTCTTATTCTGAAAGGTTTATACCAATTTAAATCCATAGTATATTTCTGGAATTGTGCCTTAGGACTTGTTGAATCTTTATATTCCCAATCATCTCTTTCAGCTCCAAATTTTTTCAATCCTTCATGATATGCAATTTCTCCTGAAAACATTCCATTAAAGATCCTTCTTTGATGTCCTATATCAACTTTTAACACAGAAAGCTTTCTGGAGCTCATGACAAGCATGGTATTATCTATATAATTTTTACTTTCTTTATTAGTCAATGTCATTCCTATACTTGTTTTTCCTGTATCATTTCTTTGTAATATTCTCCTTAATGAATAATTCATATTCTTAGAAATTCCGCTGGATTTATAGTTATACCCTATAGCTTTTATAGGAGTAGTATATTCAGACTGATCTTTAATAATAGAAAAATCCCAGTATTTAAATGGAACTCTATAGTAAAAAGAAAAATTTTCTGCATCTTTATATTTTCTTTCCCTTCCTAATTTTCTTTGATAACTACTGTTGAAAGAATCATTTATTCCTAAAAAATCCTCTATTGATATGCCTATTTTCATTCTTTCTACTCCAGTACTTTTTTGCCCAAGATTGTTGTAATTTATTGTTCCAGATATTTTTTTACTCTTCTCATTTTTAACTTTTATTATACTTCCTCCTAAACTTTCTCCAGCTGCTATATCTAATTTGGCATTATTAGCTGATATTGAGTTCAGATTTTCTATTCCTTGATCAAGATCCTTCATATTAAGAACATCCCCTTTTTTTATAGGAAATGAAGTAAATGTTCTTATCCCATCCTTTTCTCCCTCTATTTTAATCTCCTCTATGTGTCCTTCTATTATTACACAGATGACCTTTCCCGTTTTAAAATCTGAATTTTCCATATCAATTTTAACTCTTGTTGCAATGTACCCTTTTTCTAAATAAAGATTTTCTAATTCTTTAACAAAATTTAATATATTTTTGCCGCCTTTTTTTCCAAGATATCTGTTTTTTAATTTATCTATACTTTTCTTGGCGAGGATAGTATTTCCATAAATATATATTTCTTTTATTTCACTTCCAGTATCATCATCACTGCTTTCGATTATATTTTCAGGATATTTCTCATCAAAACTTCCTTCTCTTTCGAACTTCTCAATACTTTCTTCTTTTCTCCTTCTTTCCTCTCTATTTATTTCCTGATTTCTATTTATTGCTTCTCTAATTATTTTCCCTTGTGAAGCGAAAATAAAACTTTTTAAAATAAAAAATTTTATTAAAAAATGCCTTGAAAAATACTGAAAGA